>Ga0224506_10000019_pt1 | contig 189847 bp, 163 predicted proteins | sample SF_Jan12_sed_USG_2_FD_169108 | JGI IMG/M metagenome (GOLD analysis project Ga0224506, IMG submission 169108) | Sediment microbial communities from San Francisco Bay, California, United States - SF_Jan12_sed_USGS_8_1 | ecosystem: Environmental > Aquatic > Marine > Sediment | place: USA...
AATATTCAAATCCAAAAATCCGACGGAACCTCATACGAGGTTCCCGGTTTTTTATCAAGCAGCAAACAATGGCAACACCCAAGAAAACCCGTATTATCACAGCAACGAATCCTGTATTCAGCCAGAACCTCCACCGCTTTTTCCGGCGCCTCACAGTCACCCTTTGCCTAACACTCAGCCTGCTCCAAACCGCGCAAGCATCAAGCTTAAATGCGGTAAAAGTGCTGGATAACGTCTACGCCATCATCGGCCCCTTGGAAAATCGCACGCCGCAAAATTTGGGCAACAATGCCACCTTTGGATTTATTGTCGGTAAAACAGACGTCCTGCTCATTGACCCAGGCGGCACCTACCAAGGAGCAAAAGCCGTTCATGATGCCATCAAGAAAATAACCGGCAACCCCATAAGCATTGTCATCAACACCGGAACACAAGATCATCGTTGGCTGGGCAATTCATATTTCAAGAAATTAGGCGCTAAAATTATCGCCAGCGCAGCAGCGGTTGCCGACCAAAAACACCGGGCAAGAGATCAATTCATACTGTTAGGCAATCTGGTTGGAGACAAAGGCTTGGCGGGTACCGATGCCAGTTACGCCGACCAAACGTTTGAGTCCCAACTGCGCCTCCAATACAATGGCCTGGAGGTGGAAATACACGCCGCACCGGCCCACAGCCCGGGCGATAGTTTTGTATGGATCCCGTCTAAAAAACTGGTGTTCTCCGGAGATATTATCTATGTCGACAGGCTTTTGTCGTTAATGTCTTTCTCTAACCTGAAAAACTGGATACTCGCTTTTCAAGCCATAGAAAAATTTAAACCGAATATTATCATTCCCGGTCACGGCAAGGTCACCGATTTGACTACCGCCAGACAACAAACGCAAGACTATCTGATGTTTCTACGCGATACCGTATCAACCTTCATGGAATCCGGCGGACAAATTGAGGACGTAGGGAAACTCGACCAATCGCGATTTCGTCACCTGAGTAATTTCGACGATTTAAAAGGGAGAAATATTCAGAAAGTTTATGAAGAATTGGAGTTTGAGTAGAAAACCCTAATGAAACATACCGGGTCAAACCGTGTGACCCGGTAAAACCAGGCTAGTGTACGTTTTCCAATTTTTCCAAACGATATCCGTAATTGTATATGGAAGTTAGACGCCATCCGAATTCAGGTGCAAACTGCAGTTTCTTTCTAACCCGGCTGACATGGGTATCCACAGTACGGGTATTGATTTCAGAATTATAACCCCAGATGGTTTTCATTAACTCCTCTCGGGAAATCAATTTACCCACATTTTTCAGCAACAACTCCGTAACTTCAAATTCCTTTTTGGTAAGAACCACTTCGTTACCGTCCATAGTGATACGGTGACTATTGGAATCCAATACGTATTTGCCGATTTCCAATCTCTGGTCATTGTTTAACAACAGCGATTTGCGTCGAAGCTGACCGTTGATCCTGGCTAACCATTCCGCGCGATCCACAGGCTTAACCATGTAGTCATCCGCGCCATGCTCCAATGCTTTTACAACATCTTCCTTGGACTCATGTCCTGTTGCAAATATCACCGGGATATCCCAACCCAAGTGCTCGCGAACCCAAACGATAACCTCGTCTCCATTGGTATCAGGCAACTTCCAATCAAGAACCAACAAATCTGCTGAGTCGCCCTCCACGCCGGATTTAAATTCGGCACCGGTCCCATAGACCTTACTGGTATGTCCAGCATTCTCCAGCCAGATACCCATCATTGCGCTCAAACTCTCATCATCCTCTAATACGACTATATGCACGATTGTCCCCTTTTCTTCCACTAAATCCGGTAACTAAACGTAAATTGTTATTCGCGTCATAACCCAATTGTGACAAACGCGGAATAAACTGTCTCTTGATTGTTATACAGCAAAATTTAAGCCGTACTAATCGCCAATACTGTGAATTATTATGACACAGTCAACATTGGTGAAAATGTTAAATTATAAGACACACTTGCGATTGTTTGGCTACTGCTAATTATAGAAAAGTATTTTACAGTTAACAAAAAAGCCAAGAATTTTATTTCAATAACCCTGACAATACTCCTGAAAATTGAGATATTCTCAACTTTTTCCACATATTCTGTTTAGTAATTAAAATCAGCCTGCGGACAGCTGAGCGCTAGTGTTTCGGGGTAAACAAACGGTGGGATGAATCCTTAAAGAACGGGATCAAAATCATTCCGGCCACGAACCCTCCTATATGCGCCCCCCAAGCCACGCCCGAGTCCGGGCTGCCATTGGCCAATACGGAATTGAAAATTTGCAACACAAACCAAAAAGCCAACACTATCCCTGCGGGTAATCGTAAAGTAATAATGATGACAATGGGCACGGCCACCAGGACTCGCGCGTGCGGGTACAACAACAGATAAGCGCCCAATACCCCGGATATGGCGCCGCTGGCCCCCACCATGGGAACAGTGGACCCCGTATCACCAACCATATGCGCCAGTAACGCAATCAATCCGCAGGTGATATAAAAAACCAAAAACTTCGTGTGCCCCATGGAATCTTCAACGTTGTTGCCAAAAATCCATAAATACAGCATATTTCCAATCAAATGCATCCAACCGCCATGCATGAACATGGACGTTACCACGGTCATCCAGGATGGAACCAAATAGAACTCCGGTGCCAGCTGTTTTTCACCGGTAATCACTGCGGGGATCGCGCCGAGTGAAAGCACCGATGTTTGCAATTGCCCCATAGTCGCCAGCCAAACGAGGATACAGATCACTATGAGAACTATAGTGACAATGGGTTTTATTGTGGTTGGATTATCATCGTGAAGTGGAAACATATTTTTTCTTTAGACTTCATTGTTATCGTTCTACTGCAAGTGTGCAGGTTTTTCCGACAAAAGTCGAATAATGCCATATTATTTTAATGGTTAATATAACGCATTGCCATCACTGAATAAAATGTTGCATCATGGGGCCTATGACCGCAGCCCCTGCTGACAAAGCTTACCTCCTGAGCGAACTACTGAAACAAGTCTCCCGCAGCTTCTATCTCACTTTGCGCGCACTACCCATCGGCCTGCGAGAGCCTGTCTCCGTCGCTTACCTGTTGGCCCGCGCCGCGGATACCGTGGCTGACACTGATTTACTACCCCACCACAAGCGCCTGCGCTACATCGAGCGAATTCAACAAGGCCTGGACCAACCTAAGGATCCGGAATTCTCCAATTCATTGCAGGAGCTAATTAGGGATACGACCGCAGCAGACACGGATCAATCACCGCACAATAATGGCAACTCTGAGGGAGAAACCCAGCTACTGGCCCACCTACAGCAGGTGTACACGCTGTTTGACTCCCTACCGGAGGCAGACCGACAAAAAGTCGCCACCGTGGTACAAACCCTTACCTCAGGAATGGTTTTAGACTTAAATACATTCCAAATCCAAGCACATAACATCAGCTGCTTACAGACCGCTAAAGACCTGGATCGATATACCTATCTGGTTGCTGGCTGCGTGGGCGATTTCTGGACCCGGATCTCCATAGCCCACTATTCCGCACTCAACCGGTGGTCGGAACAACACTACGTTCGTCTGGGAGTTAACTACGGCAAAGCCTTGCAACTCACCAATATATTGCGAGACGTCCCGGAGGATTTGCGTTTAGGTCGCTGTTATTTGCCGCAAGACCAACTAAACACCTACGGCCTGAGTTCGCAACAACTTTTACATACGGAAAATTCAAATTCGGCACAACCTCTTTTGCGGCACTGGTTGAGCATCGCCCTATCCTGGTACCGCGATGGCCAAACCTACTGCCTGGATATACCCAAATCCTGTTTTCGCCTGCGTCTGGCCTCCGTCTTACCCCTATCCATAGGTCTGGCCACCTTGGAAAAACTGGCGCTCAAACAAAACTGGTTGGACTCCACAAGCCCCGTAAAGGTATCGCGTAGGTGGGTTTATATGTTGTTACTATTTGCTCCGTTCTTGGTGAGCTCAAACCGCCTGTTACACTGGTGGTTTACGCTGCTATACCAAAAAGCCGACGCTGCTTGCCGCTGTAAATCAGAAACTTAAACCAATACTTAAGCAATATGGAATCGTACAAACGCATACCCTTTAAACCGGAAGGGGTGTCGGCTATCATACGAGCCTAGCGAAAGAGGTTATAGAGATGCACACGGGAGAAAAGCTAAAATTGCCATCCGACAAATGGCTGTTGGTCGCACAATTTGCCATTATAATTGGCTTGTTCGGCTATACCCGCTCCCATGTGATTAATGAGGTAGTGACCCTAGGGCTTGGGCTGCTTTGGGTGGGCACGGGTATTTTATTACTGCGGCGATTACGTGAGTCAGACCACAATTCCTTACCCGCCTCCACGATTTCCCATGAAACCTTACTGCAAAACATTGTAGATCAATCTCCGGTTTTTATTTACACCGTCGACGCTGATGGACGTTATGTCCTGGTCAACGATAAATTTCAACATTGGGCCGGCAGCGGCGACCGGGAACTAACCGGGAAAGAGCACCGGGAAATTTTTTCTCAACCTATCGCAACGGAATTTGAAAACATTGATCGTGACGTTTTACGATCCTGCGAACCTCTGGAAACCGAACATACCTTCGCCCATAATGGTCGAGAAACCACCTTACTCGGCAGTCGTTTTTGCATCATCGATGAGAACGGCAACGCCAGTGGTGTCTGTTTTATTGCCACCGACATCAGCGTCAGAAAAATGACGGAAACACGATTACAGGAAAGCGAGCAAAATTTTCGTTTGCTCACCGAAAACGCCAATGACGGTATTCTGGTGAATTTGAATGGCCGGCATGTGTTTGCCAACAAACGCATTATCGAAATGCTTGAATACGACAGCATCGAAGATTTTATAGGCACGGGCATCAAAGATGTGGTCCCGCCACGTTTGTATCAAGAAATTGCAACCCGAGCCAAGAACCGGATTTACCATCACCAGCAACCCGATCACTATGAGACCGCATTTATTACCAAGAAAGGAAAGGAAATCCCCTTCGACATGACCGTAGCTGTCACCAGTTGGCAAGGACAGCCGGCCGGTTTCGCCATACTACGAGACATTAGGGAACGGAAGAAAAACGAAGAGGAAATCCGACGGCATAAAGAACATTTGGAGGACCTGGTATCCGAACGCACCGCACGTCTACAAGCTGCCAACAAGGAACTGGAGGCATTCAGTTATTCCGTATCCCATGACTTACGTTCCCCGCTGCGTAGCATAGACGGCTTTAGCCAAATTCTCCTGGAAGACTATAGTGACTCATTGGACGACAATGGTAAGGATTGTTTAAACCGTATTCGCGGTGGCGCCCAACGCATGTCGCGTCTTATTGACGATATTTTGTCACTATCACGCCTGTCCAGTGAAAAACTTCATATCCGCAGCGTGGATCTGTCCGCACTGGCCTCCAGTGTCATTAATGAACTCAAACAAAACTATCCGGACAAACCCTTCCATGCAGTTGTTTCACCAGGAATTCCAGCACAGGGAGATCCGAGACTGCTGCACATTGTGCTGCAAAACCTGATCGATAATGCCTTCAAATACAGTAGTGATAAGCAACAACCCTATATCGAATTCGGTTGTCACCATAACAATGATGAACGTCAGTACTACGTACGCGACAACGGAATTGGATTCGACATGCGTTATGTGAAGAAATTATTCTCTGCATTTGAAAGACTTCACAATTCAAAGGAATACCCCGGTTCCGGGATCGGCCTGGCCTCTGTTGCCCGAATCGTACATCGCCACGGCGGTAAGGTATGGGCCCAAGCGGAACCCAACTGCGGTGCCACTTTCTATTTCACCACGGCACCGGCTTCTGCCCCGGACCTGGTTGCTACAGAATCTGTAGATACAGAATCTGTAGTCTCAGAACAGAGCGTAGATTCCACGGTGCATTAGTGAAGGTCACAAAACCGGCGCCATCAGCCGTGCCGCTTTGGATAAAAATTTAATCAGCGAACTTCGACGTTCCCAATCCTGCTCCTGTTGCAATCGACAATGCTTCAGGTCATCTTGAATCATGTTTTCCACCCGGATTGCAAAGTCTTCTTCAACAACAACAACGTTCAATTCAAAGTTTAAACGAAAAGAACGATTATCCAAATTCGCCGTTCCCACCACCGCCATTTCCTGGTCCACCAATAAGACTTTTTGATGTAAAAAACCCTTGTGGTATCGATAGAACTCAACCCCCGAACGCATAAGTTCCTCCATGTAACTCATGGCGGCAAGATCAACCAGTGGATTATCGGACTTTTCAGGTAACATTATACGCACGTCCACACCCCGCAAGGCGGCGACCTGCAAGGCACCTGTGACTTGTTGGTCCGGGACAAAATACGGACTAATAATCCATAAAGTTTTACGTGCACAGTTAATCACATGTACAAAAAACAACCCGCAAGTATCCAACAGATCTGCGGGTCCGGTAGGCATAATCAAAGCCCGATGATGTTGTCGAGTGGATTCCGCCTGCCAGTTGAACTCAGGTACCGACCCATCGGCCCAATACCAATCTTCCAAAAAGGCCAGTTGCACGCATTGCACGGAAGGACCTTGCAGCATAACCTCCGTATCCCGCCACTGCCCCAGAGTTTTGGATTGTCCCAGGTACTCATCACCTAGATTAAAACCGCCCACAAATGCGACTTTTCCATCCACAATGACCACTTTGCGATGATTTCGGAAATTGATCTGAAACCGCTTACTGGGTCCTTTCAAGGTTTTGAAGGGACGAATTTGCACACCGTGCTGTGTCAGTTGCGACACAAATGCAGAAGATAATCCGTAACTGCCCACGCCATCGAATAAAAAATAAATACGCACACCCGCAGCCGCTTTGCTGATGAGCTTTTGTTTTAAACGCTCTCCCAGTTTGCCGTCCTGAACAATATAAAACTGCAACACGATGTAATCCTTAGCTTTATCCATAGCTGCGAAAATAGCATTAAAGGATTGCTCACCGTCGATCAGTAATTCAACCGAGTTCATGGTGGTGAAAGGCATGGATGCGAGTTTTTCCAATACCTGATATTTGGCGCTTCGGTCCGGTAATGTTGCCTTTCTATTTAAATACTTGAGGGAAAGATCTGCTGCAATTTGATTGATTTTAAGATCGCCGGCGCGACGTGAATACACATAACCGTAGAACTTCCTTTGCCCAAAAATCCAATACAATGGCAAAGAAATAATGGGTAAGGTCACCAAAGATACAGCCCAGGCAATAGCCCCTTGGGCCGTACGTGCTGTCATGATGGCGTTGACGCTGTACCCCAGCCCCAACAGCCAGACGACCACCAACACAGTTGCAAAAAGACTGTTCATAGAAAACTAATAAATAGACCAAGCCGATTGATTATATGATGTTTTTCCTGGCGGTACTAACTTCCTGCATACAGAATAGCTGATTTCATCCAAAATTTTTTTCACCTAATAAGAGCCGTTTATAATAGCGTAGCAATTCCAAAATAGCGCGCTATGCATTTTTGTAATATAGTTAGTCAAGACGTCTATGCAGTCAGCGTATACCGCCATGCTCCGGTAAATCGACATGAGCGCAGCTGAGCAGGAGAAACATAAAGTTCAAGGATGTGGAACGGCGTCCTCACTGTTATCACCGTTTGTTCTTCGTAATCATCCACCTGACCGACAATATCATATGGGCACGATAACGAAAGCACCCGGAAAAAAGAAAACGCGACGAGGAATTGAGCAGGACGGTAATTTGAATTCTTCTGAAAACTATTTCCGGGCCATCTTCAATGCGTCCAATGATGCCATTTTGGTCCACGAAAGTGAAACCGGTGCCGTTTTGGACTGTAACGCACGTTTTAGCGAAATGTTTGGTTACAGCGGCGAAAACCTGGAACAACTCTCATTACGCAAACTGTGCAGCAACCCTCCCTATACTGAAGAGCAGCTACTGCAAAAAATCTTGCTGGCATTTCAATACGGAGCCCAGATATTCGAGTGGTGCTCCAAAACCCAATCCGGCAAAGTCCTCTGGGTTGAAATCAATCTCAAACGTGCAAAACTCGACGGTGAAGATCGTATCCTGGCATTTATTCAGGACATCAGCGACAGGAAGCTGATAGACCGATCATTGCGCGAATCCGAAAAAAAATGGCGTTCATTGGCGGAAAATGTCCCGGACACCATCACTATGCTGGACCGTACAGGCACCATTACATTTACTAACCGGGAACCCGACGGTAACCATGGTGCCATAGGCAGCAGTATCTTTTCCCAATACGACGAGCACTTCCACGCCCCCATTCAACGGGCAATAGACCATACATTTGAGGGTTCCACAAGCTCATTCGAGGCAGATCTCACCCATACTGATCAAACCCGCAGCCATGTTTTACGCTTTACACCCGTTCGGGAAGCCCAAGGCATCACTGCCGCCTTGTTGGTGGGGACCGATATTACAGAACAAAAAACAGCTAAAAGTAAATTATTGCTGTCGCAATCGGATTTGGAACAAAAAAACCGCTCCCTGGCAACAATTATCGACATCGCCGACCATGTATACCGTTGTCTGGACACACAAACAGTTGCCAAAGAAGCCGTGGAAGCCATTTGTGACTACAAGTTTTGCTCTTCCATCGCGTTCTTTATTGTGGACGAACTATCGGAATCCATGGAATTGATATTCTCCAAAGGCATGGGAGAGTTTAACTACAAACCCGGACACCACTTACCCTTACAAGGCAGTATCAGCGGTATTACAGCGATTAATAAAACCATCACCAATATTAGAGATCTGAGCGCTGAAACACGGTTGGACCAGGAGATCAAAAATCATTTGAGCGCGGCCGGATTTCAATCCTGTTATTCGGTTCCCCTGTTGTTTCAGTCCCATATCATTGGCACTATGACCTTGTTGTTCAAAAACAAACAAAGCATTACCGAGCAGGAAAATGTCACCCTGACCCACATTGGCAAGACCGTCGGTCTGGCTTTGGCCAATGCTCGTTACGTTAACCAGATACAACTGGAGATACGCGAACGCCAATACGCCGAAGAATCCTTACGCAATATCGCCGTTGGCATATCATCAGCCACAGGGGACGCTTTCTTTCGTGGCATCGTCGCCAATATTGTGAAAACTTTTGACATAGAATACGCCTTCATCGGCAAGCTCAAGAATGATATGGACGTGGTAAGCATCGCCGCCTATTCCAAAAGCGGGGTACTTCCCAATTTTGAATACCAGTTACCCGGCACACCTTGCGCACAAGTAATGGAAGGAGAGCTCTGTGCATACCATTCCGGAGTTCAGCAACTGTTTCCGCAAGATCTGATCCTGCAACAATGGGGAGTAGATAGCTACGTAGGCATTCCCCTGAGTGATTCCAGCGGAGCCTTATTTGGCATATTTGTGCTCATGGACACCAAGCCCTTGCAGCATGTGGAATTATTGGGTTCAATCTTACGCATCGTCGCTAATCGTGCCGGCTCTGAAATCGAGCGGCTTAAAGCCGAACAGGCCTTAGTATTCAGCGAAGAACATTTGCGTCTGGCATTGAAAGCATCAAACGTAGGCACCTGGGAATGGCAAGCGGCCAGTGACACCATGAAGTGGTCCGGTAACTCTGCGGCATTGTTTGGTGTATCCAGCTTTGACTCTCTAAAATCCTTCGAGGAATATGCGGCACACATCCATGAGGATGATGTACCGGACGTACGCCGAGCCTTTGAAAAATCTTTAAACCTGGGCACCACATTCTCGGTACAACACCGCTTGAAGTCTTCACAAGCTCGACATCGCTGGCTGGCCGGCCAGGGTGAAGTTTATTTCCATGACGATGGTTCACCCAGTCATATGCGAGGCACAGTATCGGATATTACCGAACGCAAACAATTTGAGGTGGAGTTGCAAGAGTCCAGAAATATGCTGCAACTGGTTTTGGACACCATTCCTACGAGGGTATATTGGAAAGACCAAAGTTCGCGTTACCTGGGTTGTAATAAAATTTTTGCTTTGGATACCGGCCTGAAATCGGCAGAGGATATCTTTGGCAAAAACGATTACGACCTGGTCTCTAAAAATGTAGCCAAAAATCTGCAAAAAGAAGATCAGGATGTGATGCAATCCAAACAACCCCGACTGAACGTGGAACATTCCATAAACAATAGGGGCAAAACCATTTGGTTGGACACCAGCAAAATCCCTCTCACGGATATAGACGGCAATATTATTGGGGTATTGGGCACCTATAATGATATCACCGAGCACAAACAGGCGATCGAAGCAAAAAACCAGTCACAACAAAAACTGCAATTACATGTCGCACAAACGCCGTTGGCCGTAATCGAGTGGGATACAAACTTTAGAGTGCTGGATTGGAATCCGGCTGCTGAAAAAATCTTTGGCTATAACAAACAAGAAGCTGTCGGTCGGCACGCAAACAGTCTGATTCTGGATGCGGCCACTATTCCTGCCATTGACGCGGTCTGGCAGGATTTGCTGTCCAGTAGAGGCGGAGAACGCAGCACTAACCGCAATATCACCAAATCCGGTGCTTACATTACTTGCGAATGGTATAACACCCCGCTGGTGGCCGATAACGGCCAAATCATAGGGGTTACCTCCATAGCGCAAGACATCACCGAGCGAATTAACAACGAACAGGAATTGAAAGTTTATCGCCAACACCTGGAGGAACTGGTAGCCAAACGCACCGATGCCCTAACGCATCTGAATAAAGAACTGGAGGCATTTTCCTATTCAGTATCCCACGACTTGCGAGCCCCATTACGCTCCATTGATGGTTTCAGCCAAGCCCTTTTGGAGGACTACAGCCACAGTTTTGATGACACGGCGTCGGACTACCTCAACCGCGTGCGCGCCGCAGCACAACGCATGTCTGCGCTCATAGATGATCTGCTGCAGCTGTCGCGCTTAACACGCAGCAATATGAAAAACACCAGTGTAAACCTGAGTAGAATAGGTGAGGAAATTTGCGCCAAACTCACAGCAGAAGCACCACAACGTCAGGCCGAGGTAAACATCGCGCCAAATATGCTAACCCAGGGCGATGAAGGTTTATTGCGTGTTGTTTTGGACAATCTGCTTAATAATGCTTGGAAATACACCAGCCGCGAACCGATTACCCACATTGAGTTTAACCAGAGCCGGCTGAACGGAGACACAGTATATTTTATCCGCGACAATGGAGCCGGATTTAATATGCAATACGTGGACAAACTGTTTTCAGCATTCCAAAGATTGCACCGCTCCGATGACTTTGAAGGCAATGGAATCGGACTGGCAACGGTAGCCCGCATTGTACATCGACATGGCGGCAAAGTTTGGGCGGAAGGGGAAGTGAACAAGGGCGCGACTTTTTATTTTACCATTCCCGGAAATAATTAGATCCTATCCCAAGTTCCCAGGCACGTATGTATCTCGCGTTCCCATTCGTACGACCTGATAAATAAGGTGCCGCTGATTCGAATTACTTTGAAAGATCCTGCTTTAAACGAGAAAATTCATTGAGCTTATCCTGGATCTTACGATTGGCCGAACCTTTGGTAAACATACCATCTTTCCCCATGACGCCGGCTTTTTGCCCGGATAACAGCGTCAAAGCCTCATCAACGCTCTCCACCGCATACACATGAAACTGCCCGGCTTTGACCGCTGCGATGACGTCTTGCCTTAACATCAAATGGCTTACATTACTTTTGGGTATCAGCACGCCCTGATCACCGGACAATCCGCCCAGTTGGCAAACATCAAAGAATCCTTCAATTTTTTCATTAACACCACCAATGGCCTGCACCTCGCCCTGCTGATTCACCGAGCCGGTAACCGCAAGACTATGTTTCAAAGGTAACTCCGCAATAGCCGACAGCAGGGCACACAATTCCGCCACCGAGGCGCTGTCTCCATCCACCATTCCATAAGATTGTTCGAACGCAATACTGGCAGATAGTGCCAGGGGTTGAGTTCTGGCATAACGCCCGGAAATATACGCACTGAGGATGAGCACCCCTTTGGAGTGGATTGCGCCGCCCAACTCCACTTCGCGTTCAATATCAATGATGTGGCCGTCTCCCATATGTACCGAAGCTGAAATCAGTGCGGGTTGCCCAAATACAAAATCGCCTAAATGGATCACGGACAATCCATTGACGCAACCAATCCTTTCACCTTGCGTTTTAATTTTGATAGTGCCGGATTGGATTTCATCCCAGATGGCTTTTCGATAGCGGTCGGAACGGCGAGTCTTTTGATCGAGCGCCTTTTGTACGTGTACGTCCGAAACCACTTTGGCCTCCTCCTTTCTGGCATAGTAATCCGCTTCGCATAACAAATCGGACATACTTCCCATATGGGTAGACAACTTAGTGGAATCCTCGATATTTCTCGATGCCTGCTCGATCAAACGAGCCACGGCTTTTTTATTAAAGGCCTTGAGCTGCTGTTTCCTAGCTAAATTAGCGATTAATTGTGCGTAGGAAGACAGATTCTCCTCAGTACGCTGAATGCTCACATCAAAATCCACCGCCACTTTAAACAGCTCGTCAAAGTCCGGATCGTAACTTTGCAGCAGGTAGTAATACATCCGATCCCCCAGCAACACCACTTTCACATCCAAGGGTATGGTTTGCGGTTCTACGGATACGGTATTGAGAATGCCGTACATTTCTCCCAGAGCCTGAATTCGAATCTCCTTGGCGCGCAAGGCTCGCTTGAGTCCTTCCCAGGCAAAAGGCTCACTTAATACCTTACGGGCCTCCAAAATCAAATAGCCGCCATTGGCTTTGTGCAATGCACCGGGCTTTATCTGCATAAAATCCGACATTAAGGTGCCAAACTGTGCGTAGTGCTCCACTCGACCAATGAGATTCTGGTATGTCGGATTATCCTCATAAATAATGGGCGCCCCTTCGCCCCCTTGGTTATCCACCAATACATTGATGGCATAACGACGATAGGGTGAAAACATTTCCGTTTGCGGTCGCAACGGATTACGCTCATCATCCTGGCGACTGAAATCTGCCACATTTTCTATTATGTCCTGCTGAACCTGAGTCAGGTATTGAACCACTTGCGGTAACTGGACATATCGTTGAATCAATTCATCAATTAAATGGCTGATGACCGGAGTCACGGTCTTTTTATTCAGTTCACCCAACTCTGCCCGCAATTCCCGTTGTAATCTGGGATCCTGCGCCACCAAATAGGAAATTTTCTCTTGCAGTGTACTGACGCCTTTCTCATATTGCGCCTTCTCCGAATCCGGTAAGAGCTGAAATTCCTCAGGTGAAATAACTTTCTCCCCTTTCACCGGTGCCAACGTAAAACCGGTACGAGTACGCACCAGTTTGATTTTCAAGCGAGTGGCTTCTTTTTCCAAAGAGGAAATGGCACGTTCGCGTTTGCTAATGAATTTCTCTTCGGTCAATTGAACTTGAGAATGATATTCCTCAGTTTCAAATACATTGGGTATGGCATGTTGCAGCTCTTTAACCAGATCGAGCATGTCGCTCTTTAGTTGTATTGCTTGCCCCGCCGGCAAACTAAGGCACGAAGGTTTGTTGGTTTGAGAAAAATTATTGACGTAACACCAATCGGGTGAAGCCGATTGCGATGGGCCATATTGTGCCAAAAACTGATTAACCAGTGTGGCTTTGCCCACCCCGGAAGGCCCATGAACAAACAAATTATAACCATCCTTGTTGATCTCAACCCCAAACTGCATGGCTTCCAAGGCACGACTCTGCCCCAATAAAGCTTCATCCGCGCACAACAACTGGTCCGTGTTGGAAAACTTCAACTGTTTAAGATCACAAGAGGTATACAATAAGCGCGCAGGTAATTCTTTAACTACAGCCATGGCCTTCCTTTATTGATTCTGATTGTCGCTTTAGACCTGTTTTTCACAAGAACCATCATTGCATAAGAACCGGCGATTCATCCTCATGAGCACGGAATCCGCCTCTCTCTTAAAGGATAGTGCAACCGAGACTCGAGGTCAGCATCCTATAGTGACCCCGAACCAGGGGGACCGGTTCGGGGTTGGATTGGGGTTAGTGCACAGTTCGAGTGGGAGGCTCATCGTCCTCCAGGGAAAGGGCTTCAGGTGTAGAAGGCGGCTCCACTATATCCTGAAGTGAGGATGGAGTTTCACCTGAAGGGACTCCTGCAGTACCCTCTGCCTCGGTCAATAAATCCGCTACGGTTTCCTGTGGTTTGACTCCGGTCGGCTCGGGAACCACATCCGGAGGTACAGGAATCTGGTGTAAGCTTGCTTTTTCCACAGCAGGGCTACGCCCATTGTCCACAGAAGCTACTTTGGACTGGGTGGTACGATGGGTCGGCTTCCTGGGAGATTCCTCGCCGGTCCGTTTGGGTTGTTCGCTGACAGAGTCGCCGGTTTCAGGCCCAGAAGTGGTCGTGGCTACATTTTGCACAGCTTCGCTATCCAATTCCGTGTCGCCCGCCCCCCGATTCGCAGAACTGTCCACGGATTGAGCAATTAACGGTTCCGCGTCTTCTGTGACCCGCTGTGCCGTTCTTTCCACCTGCAGTTCGTCCAATTGCCGTTTTGAAGTCACGTTCAGGCGATTCACATTGACCGTACTGTCGCATAAGCGATTCGCACCTTTCGCCAAATGTTCATGAACTGCCTGGTAGCTTTCCGTCATGGAATTTACCAGCGAGGCAGTCACCAAAAAGTGCTCAGTCACTTCCATCTTATAGCGGGACAATTCATTTTCAGCGTTTTCCAGGCGCGCCTTGAGCTCTTCCCGTTGTCGGCGCCTGAATATGTCCATTTGTCCAAAGTAAACACCCGCGGCCATACCCACCAACAAACCCAGACTTAAAAATACCACCCACGTTACCATTACTAAATCTCCCACAGATTTTAACAGTGGAACCGGAAGATCCCGCTTCCGAGTTCCGGTTTACCCTCATGCTTCCCTATTGTGGCACATTCCCCCCCCATTGCGAAACAAGCCACCAAAGTTTATATACTTTTTACATATAATCCATAAGGACCTACATTATATTTACAAACACTATCCTTTCGAACAGTTACGATAGTCTGCCTACAGCGGTTAGACTGCCTTCACAGTGACTCGCCACTTAGATGGATTGATAGCCATTAGTTAGTATCTAAGAAAAAAGGATGAACGAAGAGACGCAAGTGGATTTTTGGATTGCTGCCTCGTGGGGTTCTGCACCGCAACACCTCATTGAGGAAATCCATCACAGAGTGTAGCCCCGCACATTTAACCTACTAATGATCTCAACATATAAAAACCCTAAACTCACAAAACTAGTGTAGGGCCAATAACCCCATAAAAACGATTTCTGTCTGTAGTAAGCCCAGCCCGGAACCACTTTAACTCCGGGCTTTTTTTTGTGGTGCATTTTACTCGAATTCTTTGGCCTCCAATATCCCTTGTTTTCCTACGTCTTTCCCTGTAACAATGGTTGATCCGAACCCAGGTTTTAGCAATAATAGTACATACGGTTATTACGGTATGTCTGTACTTAATTCTGCAACAACTCGTAATAACGAAACAGCAATAACAAAATTGTAAAACAAAGAAACCTAGGGGAACAACGGTCCCCCCCATTCCACAGGGCGACTCATGGCGATATCTGACGGGAAAAAAGTAAAACCGGCTGCGGATAAATTGGTGCGTGAAACATTCTCCATGCCGGTTTCCGATTGCCGTCTGATTGAAAAAATCCGTGACCGCGACCCGGCATTGACTGCACGCAGCACCAAGAGTGAAATTGTCAGGGCAGGCATCCATGTCCTCAGCAGCATGAGTGACCGTGATCTGGAGCAAACCTTAACCCAAATAGAACGCCTGAAAACCGGCCGACGTCGTAAATCCTAAAGTGAGATTTTTCTAATGAACTACAGTGCCACATACCCACACATGTCTACTGTCCGCACACAGGTGACACAAACGGCTGTGTTTCTGGTGGGATTTTGTGCGATGGCCGTGTCCGGGTGGTACCTCATTGAAGGCATGCTGCATTTCGCCGGAGACGACACCTCCAAACGGGTCTTCATCGCCGCCGGTATTATTTTTCAAATCACAGAATCCATCTGCTTTATCGCAGCAGCTGCGCTGAGTTCAAAAAAACTGTACTGGCGCTCCATGTTATTTGCTATGGGTTGCATTTTGTTCCTGTTCAGCATCGGCGTCATGACCCTGGCACAAAAGGCTGCATTACAATCGGGCAACAATCAAGCCACCGCATTGGATACACAAATTGAGTCCATCAAGGCGCAAATCGCCAGTCTGGATAACGTCATTGCCGGTTACCGATTCAACGCCGAAAAACAAAGCAAATCTGTTTACGCCAACAGCCGTGAACTGGGACAGGACTCTCTCAATCGTGCCACGGATTTGGAAATCAAAAAAATTAGCCTAAACGAAAAACTATTCCAACTACAGAACCAACGCAAACAGAGTTCCTCGGATTTTTTCACCCAGTTGGAAAAAGTAACGGGATGGCCCGCACTGCAATCGGAGTTTTATTTTCTGATTACACGCTCCATTCTTTTGGAACTCTGCGGCATTATGTTAATGGCCTTTGCCGCCCATTTACGGGCACCCGGCACACACGCACCGACACGGGAACCCAGCCGTGTTATGGACTCGATTCAACCCAAACTGGAAAATCTCAGTGCCGCTCCTAAAAAAGCGTCAACAAAGAAGGCTCCGAACAAATCGGCTCCTCCCACCGCAGTTCCCGCAGCACCTTCCGCTCCGGCATCGCCTGAAGAAACCGGCGAACATTGGGCCCGATCACATATCCGCCTTCTGAAACAATTGCAAAGCACCAAAGGGGATTCATAAGGTAAATAGCCTTCACATATCTCGGCAAAATCCTTTTAAGATTAAATCGGTAAAACTGACAATTCCGATCACCTTATTGGCCTCGATAACCGGCGCCCGCGACAGCTCAAACCGATCTAAAAATCGAGCGCAGTATTTTATGTCCATATCCGGACAAACAAAGGCAACGGGCTTAGCCATAATCTCATAGACATTAACGCGGTCCGGAGATAAATTGCATGCCAGCACCCTGCGGGCAATATCCGACAATAACAACATTCCATATTCATCATTATCGTGACGCCGGTTAACCATTAAACATTTGGTATCCACGTGCTGCATCTTCTTCAAAGCTTGAGAAATGGTATCCATGCCATCAACCAGATCGAACTGGGTTTTCATAACATCCCGAACACGAATAACTTCTTTTGTGCTCATAGCTCATCCTCCACCGTCTTGCTCAAACTTTGAACCTGATGGGAGACACCAACTGCATCCTCCACATTAATCTGAAAAGCAATCCCGGCACCGGACTGCTCATCAAACCCTCCGACTTTTGCTATATCCTCCAAAATCCGTCGGCTGAGATGCTCCTCCACCAAAAACAACAACATATCCCGCTGAGTCTCCAGTGATAAACCAAAAAACGTCTTTGCCGGAGACAAACCTTCGCCTCGGGCATGGTTGACTATAGTGGCTCCTGTCGCCCCACCCTTTCGGGCTGCCTGCATAACAGCATCCGACTTATCGTCATCAACCAAAGCGATCAACAATTTGAAATGCATGGTCATCCTCCATCAATATCAGTCTTATGAGCATTCTTGGCGGCACTACGCCCACTCCGCCACTCGGAGATCTGCGCATACCCCATCACGGTAATCATGGGAAATAAACTGGCGAACGCAATCAAACCAAATCCATCCAATAAAGGACTTCGCCCCGGAACGGTAGCTGCCAGACCCAGGCCCAATGCGGTTACAATGGGTACAGTCACCGTCGATGTGGTCACACCGCCGGAATCGTAGGCCAGAGCAATAATCAAGCGCGGTGCATAAATTGTTTGTATCAACACAATCACGTAACCCGCGATAATGAAATAATGCAAAGGGGTTCCCGTGACAATCCGGTACGACCCCAATGCAATGCCAATGGCGACGCCGAACCCTACCGCCACCCGCAATCCCCAGACATCAATAGCCCCCCCGGACACCTGGTTAGCTTTGATTGCCACGGCGATCAAGGAAGGTTCGGCAATGGTTGTAGAAAACCCGATAGCGAAAGCAAAAATGTACACCCAAATATAATCCCAGGTGAGCAAATCCTTTGCCTGAGCAGCTAATTTACCGGTGATAAACACCGGATCGGTAAGCTGCTGCGCCATGATTTTACCAATGGGGAACAAGGCCAGCTCCAAGCCCACTAAAAACAACGCCAACCCTATCAACACATAGACAAATCCCAGCAACACCCGGCGCCAGTGGGGGATGGGTTTGCGAATCACGGCAAGCTGCATTCCTAATATGATGAGTGCAATCGGCAGCACATCTTTGACGGTCTGCAACACGGTAGTGACAATGGTGTTTAGTAGATCCACTAAACGACCATCCCATATCCCATCACAAATACCATCGGTAATAGCGATGCGAAGGCAATGAGCCCAAATCCATCCACCATGGGATTTCGGCCTTTAATGCTTGATGCCAAGCCCACGCCTAAAGCGGTAACCAACGGCACCGTGATAGTGGATGTGGTGACGCCACCGGAGTCATAGGCAATGCCGATAATCTCCGGTGGCGCAAACATGGTCATAATGACCACGGCTATATATCCACCAACAATGAGATAATGAATCGGCCAACCCTTGAGAATTCGCAACACACCCAACAAGATCGCCAGACCCACCGATATAGCAACCGTCAAGCGCAAGCCAAAGGCGTAGCTGTTTCGGGATGGCTCATCGTTGTTAATCACTGCCGCTTCTGCGGCAACACTTGCCGCTTCCTTGGCTACAGCAATCAGCGCCGGTTCCGCAACGGTGGTACCAAATCCCAGGGAGAACGCAAACACCAGCAACCAGAACACACTGCCTTTTCGAGCCAGTGCAAACGCCATAGATTCACCAATGGGAAACAAACCCAATTCCAAGCCCTTAATAAACAAGGCCAGCCCCATCGCCACGAGTAGTGTTCCCAGCAATATTTCCGACATATTGGGAATCGGTTGACGCAATACCACTAACTGAAAAAAGCCCACCACCAAAATAATTGGTGCCAGATCCCGAAAACTTCCCAGCAGGGGCACGACAACAGCGGTTAGAATGGATTTCATGTGCCCCGTTAATTGAGAATGGCTGAGGCTTGGCAGAAGTTATCGTTTCCAAGACAAACAATATTCACTGGAGTTTTTGTCCTTATCGCCATTGTATGGCGTGCATTATATACAGAAACCCCAGCGCTGAAAAATGCTCTGGATTCAGTGGATACAATGCAGCGAAGTGTTAGTGCGAATTTCTCGAGAAATGAACCAATTTCTCAACATTGCAGGAGTGACAATTATCAAAGCGTTGAAATCGCAAACCGGCCTGGCATCCATGTACTTCATCCACCACTACGTTCTCCTGACAACGACGGCGGATTCCGGCAATGCTCAGATAAAACACAACTGTGAGTGTAGTGCCTGGAATAAGATTCTGTTCCCCGGCTTCCACCAGCAAGCCTTCCAGGGTCATGGCATTTAACAAGCACTGCTGTGAATGCAACTCGCTATCAAATAGCCAAGCCGGTATCGACAATGGAATCTTCGGCAACTGCTGCACAACCAAGCCCTCAAACTCAACCGGAGTGACGACTGAATTGACGTAACAAAATTATTATAACTCCGGTGGTTTAACCATAGCCCCCGCCAATGAATCAGACATTGAGCCAAGTCAATTTTTGTTACACAAGCTTATCTATCAATTGCGATGGCAAAAATGGGCGCAAAAGCATTGACAATTGTCATAGCAATAATTCCTTAGTCTTAATAAGATAATACGGCATATTACTGTTTTTATTGTATTTATATAGATCGTCGCCACACTAAATAAAGAGTTCTTAAGAATTCATTAAACTTTTATTCAGTTTATAATGATATACTTATGTTGTTAAATTTTTTTCTGGAGTAATTTTTATGAAACACCGTGTTTGTACCTCCTGCGGTTTCGTGGGAGAACCCATCAACCAGTGCGCAGTCAGTTTTATGGTCGACCTTCTGTTTTGGTTATGTACCGCCAGCGTAACGTTTTTTACCGGCTTCTTACCACTTCTATTACTGCCTCTGGCTTGGACCATTTTCCATATCGCCAAATATCGAACCACAAAATGTCCCCAGTGTGAAAACCTGGACATGGTTTCTTTGAACAGCCACAAGGGAAAATCAGCTCTTAAACACTCACACTGATTGCCCTTGACCCTCCTTGGCAACAGGGATGTTGCTTTCGTCTTCCCCTCCCCTAACTACTGCTCACTGATTTATTTGCCGGCTTTTTCTCGGCCTCCACAAATACCCGCTTCACGGTGGGAAAAGCGGTTTTGATCTGCCTATCCAATTCGGCGATCGCTTTTTCCACTTCGTTCGCCCCGGCGGTACCGGTAAAATCCATACTTAAATTCACTAATATGTAATCCGGCCCCATATGCATAGTCAGAACTTCATTGACATGTTTCTGTAAATGACATTTTTCAGCAATGTCCCGTATTCCCTGAACCACATGAACATTGGCACTTTCTCCTATGAGTAAACTCTTGGTTTCGTGTGCCAGCCAAATTGCAGTGGCGGCTAACACCACACCGATGAGAATGGAGGCGATCCCATCAAACACCGGCATCCCCAAATGATTGCCCAGAAAAATCCCCACCAAGGCAATTATTAATCCCAGCATGGCTGCAGAATCTTCAAACAAAACTACAAACATGGTTGGATCCTTACCCTTGCGCACTGCATCAAAATATCCCAAACCGCCTTTGGCTTTTTTAAACTCATTGAGTGCAAAATACCAAGCCCACCCTTCAAACAAAATAGCCAGACCCAAGACAATATAATTGATCATTGGATTTTTCATCGGCTCTGGATGCAACACATGATGCACACCCTCATAAATGGAAATACCGGCTCCCAAGGCAAATATGAGAATGGCCACCACAAAGGACCAAAAATATATTTCTTTACCATGTCCAAAGGGAAACTGTGCATCCGCCGGCTTTTGCGCCTGTTTCATACCATACAACAACAAACCCTGATTACCCGTATCCACTAAGGAATGAATACCTTCAGATACCATCGCAGAGCTGCCGGTGTAGGCAGCAGCAATAAATTTGGTTATCGCTATGAGCGTATTTCCCGCCAAAGCGGCAAATATGACTTTTTTGGATGCTGATGCTGACATGTTGGTTTTTTCCTCGTAATTATCGGTTCTTATTGCTGCATTAAGACTTTTTCTTAACGACTTTTTTAAGGGGACTCATATTAATTTCGTCGACTACCGTATGCTGCCGCATCGATAACACCATAGCAACAGTGTGAGCCACATCCTCAGGTAATATGTAGTTATCCGGGTGATCACCCGGCTCAAAAGCCAGGTTTTCAAAAAACGGGGAACGTACCATTCCCGGATTAATCAAAGTCACGTTGACATTAGCAGCAGAACACTCTGCCCGCAGAGACTGCACCAAGCCCCGTAAGGCGAACTTGCTGGCGCAATAAAGCGCTCCGTTTTTACCGCCGTTTAAGGCGGATTCCGAACCAATCACAACCAAATGCCCTTGTTGACGTCGCTTTAGCACAGGTAACAGATGCTTTAGCAACACGGCGTGCGCCATAAAATTCACGTGCATTATTTCCTGCATTTGCTTTAATGAAAACTCCTCCAACCCTCCAAATCGGCCCACACCGGCACAGCACACCAGAGCACATATTTGCCCGGCACTTTCTGATCGGGCAATGTCCAAAGCACCTTGTTCTACAGCCTCAAGGCGAGAAAAATCCACTGCTACGGCATCAAAGTGCTCCCGGCTTTCGCAATGTCGCCCCAGCCCGATAACGCTATAGCCTTCCTGAATCTGGCGTTGCGCTACCGCCGCACCAATGCCTGAACTGGCTCCGGTTATGACTAATGTTTGTCGCTGTGTTGACGTTTCCATTTCAAGTCCTGATAAATTCGGCTTAGCGGTTAAGAATCCTGCCCCATTGAACAATGATAGAACTTGTCGGCACTCACATAATTCAATAAGCCACTTTTCAGTTGTGACACCATTTGCGTTTCCAGCTCCGGCGGATAGGATATCAAGCCGTTAGTCTGTAAAAAATCCAGAGCAAACAGTTTTTCCTGTGGATACAGCCGTTGCATGTTCTTGAAATAGTCCCGAGGAACGCGAAACATGCCAATACTGACGGAATGGAGTTTGGCAGCATCAATAACACTGAAAATACGTTCATACAACTGCGTATAGACTGCTTGGAGGTTTTCCTGATAAATCACCGGTTCAAACCGCAAGGCCACACGCCAACCCTGCTGCTGCAAACGCAACAAGGCATCAATGCGCTTGTTCAATGCAGGAACTTTATGCTCCAGGGCGTTCCAGATATCTTCCGGTGTAAAACTGTACGCCAGAACACAATTCGCTGAAACCTTTTGAGATAGAATATTTCTTATTTGAGTGCTTTTGGTTCGCACTTCAAACCATGCCTGAGGTCGCTGCGCAAACCAGGGAATAAACTCCGCCGCAAAACCGCTAACCGGCTCCAACGCCAAACTGTCGCAATCATAACCGGAATAGAAATACCGTTGCTCAGACCCCGGTTGTCTCAAAATAGTTTCGATAGCCTCCTGGTAGTCCTCAAAATTGACAAATAACACATAATGAGCAGAGCGATACATACCTTGCAAAAAACAATAACGGCAATCATAGATGCAATTAAGCATATGCGAGAAATAATAACTGTCGCCCTCTCCAAATCCATAACCGGGCGGTGCGGGCAACACAAAGCGCTCATGTTTGCGTGCAAGAATCAACGCGGGTTTATTTTTTTGCAAGCGAAAATTCTGTGCTTTACGGTTAAACACCTCGCCGTAGCGTTGTACGACGACGTGAGGTATGGCCTCAAACCGTTGCAGAATACCCTGTGTCAAGGGATGGTTGGCAAGAGATTGTTCCACATAAATACAAGAGAACATCAGTAAGCACAACCGTAGCGGTGCAAATTATCACGCAAAGCAGAGAAGATCTGTTTGGCACTACGCGTCTCAATTAAAGCCTCTGCGCGGCAACAATCGTCCAAACCCAAAGCATGGCACCGCCGCAGCAAACCCCTTAATTGTGCTTTTTGTGTCACGGTAAAATGAATCCCGGCAGTAACAATACGCGTGTAATCCTGTTGTACCTGAACCGGTTCGCCCACATGCGCCAACATCTCACTCAAATGCCGGATCAACTCATCGACAATACCGAGATGGCCTTGGACCAATGCTTTCACCGTTTGCTTATCCAGAGTTTCGGTACCTGTAGCCGAATTATCGGATACCACCTTATAGCAGTGTACCAACTCAGTACTGCTAAAACGCGAGGCAATTGCGTAAAACCCCGCCGCTTCCATCTCATAAAGGACATCTTGTTCAAAATCGCACTCGGCCCGATCCACACTCAACACCGCTGCCGTTTGCCCGGAAAAATCAAAACTCAATCCTGGAAAAAAACTTGCACCGTCACTGTCGCTGACTTTATGAGCCAGAAAACCTCGACCCACTTCGTATTCGCGGTGACCGGCAATACCCATATTAATCCAAGCGTGTTGCGTATCTGCCCCGCAATAGGCCTGCAAATACGCGGTAGCGGCAGCCGCATGCAACCGACCCACGCCGCTCACCAGCACACTCACCGCTTCACTGGTATATAAGCGAAACGGCCCCGATAGAGAAACGTTGTGCAATCCCAGGTGTTCAACCAAAGGCTGTGCCTCACAGGGCAATGCCACCACGATATTAATCATGAAAAACCCGAATACTCATTGTTTAAAGAGATTAAAGCGACGGAACGCACGCTCGCTTGGCCCTAATTACAGTGCCGGCTCGTAGTCGTAGCTGGACAGAATGGCTTCGTATTTACCAATGTCTTCGATATTTTTATGTTTACGGGCACCTTTGATGAAAATTCGGCATTTTTTCCGTAACATCTCCACGGTCAGCTTAGTGTTTTCAGCATCCAGCCATCCGCTATCCAACATTTTTATCAGCGCAGTAATACGGTAGCGATCCATTCCCCAATACTTTCGGGACAACTGATCCGCATGACCACCGTATTTAAGCAGCAAGGGTTCCTCCAAAAAAGCCACCGGAAACCGGCTGCAGATGCGCAACCATAAGTCATAGTCCTCACAAGCAGGAAGCGTCTCATCGAATCCGCCCACCTGTTCCAATAGAACTCGACGAATTATAACCGATGAGGGAGAGATAACACACAAAGGCAGACAGTGGGAATAAATAAGACCACCGCTTTTACGGTGTTTGTTCATGGGATTCACCCTAACCCCATTACGTATCCAGATTTCCTCAGTGTGACTAAAAACGCAGTCCGGATGATCCTGCATCCATGCCACTTGCCGCTGCAGCTTGTGTGGCAACCAGGCATCGTCCGAATCCAGAAACGCAATGAATTCTGTATCCGCAGCCGCGATTCCCGCGTTTCTGGCGGCACTGACCCCCCGGTTGCTTTGGCTTATCAGCCTGACTTGCGGATACTTATGCCGGATCAACGCTTGAGTACGGTCAGTGGACCCATCATCCACCACAATCACCTGTTGGGGCAAACTGTTCTGCTCAAACACGGAGCACAAAGCCCGCTCTATGCAATGAGCCCGATTATAGCTTGGGATGATGACGCTGACGTCAGCCCGCATGGTTTCCAATTCCGCTGCCGGTTCTGGACGTTTTTCGAAACGTTGGGTAGCGATTAGCCCATCAACGGATCCAAATCACCGTCCATGTGCATTTCGGTCAGTTCGCTGAATCCGCCAATCCAGTTTCCGTCTATGGTGATTTGAGGTACCGTTCGCGCTCCTTTGGTAATCACAGCCATTTCCTTCAAACTGCCGTGATCCTGGTCGATGCGAACCTCTTCGTAGCTGATTTTCCATTTGGAAAGCAGCTGTTTGGTTTTATCACAGATGGGACATATTCCCGTACTGTAAATTTTGACTCTATTCATAACTGTCCCCCGATAATGCTCGGACCTAATTGTATCTTCCAGTCCGGGAAAAACTTTAGCCTCTCTTGGCTCAGCAAAAGCCTATTCTGCAACAGAGATTGGCCATTGCCTTAGTTATCAAATAATTAAACAGTGGTAAAAAGTGTGCAATAGTCTTTAGACTACAAATACTGTCAGCTTTTTCGCAGTTTTCTCAGCTCCTGTAACAGTCGCGCCGGGGGTACATAGCCAGGTAATACGCTACCGTCTTCCATGACAATAGTAGGTGTTCCAGTGACACCCACTTCTCGCGCCACACTCATGTGCTGCTCTATGGATTTTTTACAGGTATCCCCTTCCACCTGGGTCATTTGTTGCAATTGGGCTAACTTGGCGCCGCCTTTAGCGAAATTCATAGCCTTAAGTTTGTCCACCGCACACCAAACGGCCACCGCTTTAAAATAGGATTCTGTTTGCAAACCGGAACGAGGGTAGGCAGCATAGCGGATCTCGATACCCAGATCGTTGTACTCTGCCATTTGATTGTGCAATTTACGGCAATAACCACAATCGATATCAGTAAATACGGTGATGCTGTATTTTTTCTCCTTAGGAGCAAAAATCAACAGGGATTTTTCATCCAAAGCGGAAACGGCTTTAACACGTCCGGTATTCCGTTTTTCTTCGGTAAGATTGACCCGACGTTTAAGATCCCACACATCCCCTTCAATCATATACTTAGCATCAGCGGTGATATAAAACACCTGAGCCCCATACACGACTTCATAGAAACCGGGTACTTTGCTTTTAGTCACGCTATCCGGTTGGGACTTGATATTCAAGCTTTGGAGGCTTTTCCGCACTTTGTCTAATTCGGCATCGGCAAAAACCGGCCCTGTAATTAACAATAAAACAAGCAATAAGGTTTTTTTCATGTACGCCTCAACTAATCTCGAAAATTTGTGGTTTGAATGGGCAGTCCCAGCTTGGACTCTTTAATCATACCAATGATTTGTTGTAAATCGTCTCTCTTCTTGCCGGTGACCCGAACCTGCTCTCCCTGGATCGCCGACTGTACTTTCAGCTTGGAATCCTTAATCAACTTAACGATTTTTCTGGCCAAATCTTTATCGATTCCCTGCCGCACTAAAACCACCTGTTTGGCCCGTTTACCGGTAATCTGAGGGTCTTTCTCCTCCAGACTACCAATATCCAATCCCCGTTGGACCATTTTTTTGTGAAATATATCCATCATTTGCTGAAGTTGAAACTCTGAACCAGACTCCAGCACCACTTCACTTTCAGTCACATGGAATTTGGAATCCGTGCCTTTGAAGTCAAAACGAGTATTCACTTCACGATTGGCCTGATCCACTGCGTTATTCAGTTCGTGCAGGTCCACTTCGGATACAAAGTCAAATGACGGCATACTCACCTCCCCCTCGGTTCAAAGCATCAGCCACGCGGATGATGTTGCGCGTGCAGACTTTTTAAACGCTCTCTGGCCACATGAGTGTAAATCTGAGTTGTGGACAAATCGCTGTGTCCCAATAACATTTGTACGGCTCGTAAATCGGCGCCATGATTGAGCAAATGAGTTGCAAAACAATGCCTTAATGTGTGTGGTGATAATGGTTTGCGAATACCCACGCGCAAGGCATAACGCTTAATCAAGTACCAGAAAGCCTGCCGACTCATCCCCTGACCACGTTTGGTTAAATATAGGGTTTCCGACAACAGACCTTTAGCCAAACCGGGACGAATTTGCTCATAGTAACGGTTTAACCAGGTCATCGCATCCTCTCCCATAGGCACCAAACGCTCTTTGGAACCCTTGCCCAAGGTCCTTACTACACCCTGGTTCATATTCACCGAACTTACGCTCAAGTTAACCAACTCAGAAACCCGTAGCCCGGTAGCATAAAGCAGCTCCAACATGGAACGATCCCTCACTCCCAAGGGCTCACGTAAATCCGGTGCCAAGAGCAAGGATTCCACCTCAGCTTCAGATAATGACTGGGGCAAATCCCGTCCCAGTTTGGGCGGATCAATATGGTCACTGGGATCCTGTTGTAATTGTTTTTCCCGTACCCAATACTGGAAATAGCGTTTCATACTGGAAACCAAACGGGCGGTAGTCCTGGGCTTGGCACCTTGCTGTACCTTTAACGCGAGGAACTCCAACAATTCGCTCTGCTGTGCCTGCAGCAAGGTTTTTTGGTACTTCTCGTCCAGCCAGCGGCTTAAGGCCAGCAGATCCGAACGATATGCGCCCAGAGTATTTTCACTCAAGCCGCGTTCCATCCACAGGGCATCCAGGAACGCATCCACACTGGCATCGCTGTTGCTAACAACATCAGTCATTGAGCAGCCTCAATTACGGAACGCAAAACAAAAACGGAAGCTAGAAGCTTCCGTTTCAGGAATTGCGAACCCACTGAAAAACTTATCTTTTCAGTTTTTCTTTAATTCTTGCGGACTTACCGCTACGATCGCGCAAATAGTACAATTTTGCCCGGCGAACGTCACCGCGACGCTTCACTTTGATTTCATGAACACTGGGGCTATAGGTTTGGAACACACGCTCCACGCCTTCACCGTGAGAAATTTTGCGTACGGTGAACGCAGAATTTAGACCGCGATTGCGCTTGGCGATAACAACGCCTTCAAAAGCCTGCAGTCGTTCCCGGGTGCCTTCTATTACTTTAACTTGCACCACGACAGTGTCGCCCGGGCTGAATTCGGGAATTTCCCGGTTCATTTGCTCGGCTTCCAATTGATCGATGATATTGCTCATGTCTTGCTCCGTTAAATTTGGTGGATATTATAACCCAATTTTTTTACTTTGTTCATATTCTGCTTTGAACTCTTCCAGCAACTGTTGCTGCTCATCGGTCAAATTCAAATCTTGCAATAATTCCGGACGTTTTATCCAGGTATTACCCAGCGCCTGTTTTTGTCGCCAGCGCTCAATCTGTTCATGATTACCGCTAAGCAACACCGGTGGTACTGCCATACCGTCAACGACTTCAGGCCGGGTGTAGTGTGGATAATCCAGCAGACCGTTCATAAACGAATCCTGTTGCGCAGACCCCGCATCCCCCAACACCCCGGGCAACAAGCGAGCCACCCCGTCAATTAACACCATGGCCGCTAACTCACCTCCGCTGAGAACATAGTCGCCGATGGACCATTCCTCGTCGATGTAGGCGGTCAATCGCTCATCCATGCCCTCGTAGCGGCTGCACACCAGCACCAAGTTTGGCGACCGGGCCAGATGTCGTAAACCGTTCTGATCCAGGCGGCGTCCCTGCGGACTCAAGTGAATCACTCGGGGCACCTGCTGTAGCACTTCAGTGGATTGCTCCACTGCCGCCTGTATGGCTGCGCGCATAGGCTCCAACAGCATCACCATGCCCGGCCCGCCACCATATGGGCGATCATCCACAGTCCGATGGCGATCTTGGGTGAAATCGCGAGGATTCCACGTATTCAAATCTAAAATGCGCTTATCGAAGGCCCGGTTAATCACCCCGCCTTCGCCGGCAAACATATTCGGAAACAGCGTAACTACATCAAAACGCATGGTCTAAAACACATGGTCGAACGCATGAGCGTTTCCTATTAAAAATCCGTATCCCAATCTACCCGGATATAACCCTGCTCCAGGTTTACATCTTTTACGACCACTTCGGGTACGTAGGGAATCAGTCGCTCCTGATGGCTCGACTCCTGGCTCGTTTGGCTGCCTGGATCCGTATTTTTGGCGTACACCACCAACACATCATTGGCACCGGTTTCCAGTAAGCGCCGCACCACGCCCAGGGAAACATCATCCAAATTTCGCACTTCCAGGCCGATTAAATCCACCCAATAGTACTCTCCGTCTTCAGGCGGAGGCAGTTGCTCGCGGGTAACACCAATCTCGCTACCTTTCAGTAACTGAGCCTGGTCGCGATCCATGACACCCTCAATGTGTGCCACCACCCATTTGCCCTGCAATTTGGCAGCTTCGAGTTTCAGTTGCTGCCATTGGCCTTCCCGCTTAATCCACCATGGTGAGTAATCGAGAATGCCGTCGGTGAATTCCGTGTAAGAATGCACTTTCACCCAACCCTTGACACCAAAGGGGGCGGAAATTTTTCCGACAACAATGAAGTGATCGTTTTCAGCCATCCAATCGGCTTTAACGGAGAACCTCGAATCAGGCGGCAGAAGCGTTTTGCTTGATCAGGCTGCGAACACGATCAGTTGCTTTGGCGCCCTGGGACAACCAATAATTCACTCTGTCTTGATCCAGTCTCAGGGTTTCTTCCGCACCTTGCGCCACAGGATTGAAAAAACCGAGGCGCTCAATAAAGCGGCCGTCGCGTTTTTTGCGGCTGTCGGCAACCACGATGCTATAAAATGGTCGTTTCTTTGCGCCACCTCGAGATAAACGAATGGTTACCATGTACTATCTTTCCTAATTAAATGAATAAGTTATTCCCAGACACAGAAAAACACTGCAGCCGGGCTGAAAGGGGGGCTATTTTAAGCAAAAGCCGGACAAAATGCCAACAAAAACTGCCGAACACCCCCAAAAATCTATAGGTCGCCCTAAAACGGCATACCGGGTGGCATTTTACCCTTCAAACCCCGCATCATTTTACTCATGCCACCCTTGGACATTTTTTTCATCATTTTCTGCATTTGGGTAAATTGCTTCAGCAAGCGATTCACATCCTGCACCTGGGTGCCCGACCCCGTGGCAATACGACGTTTGCGTGAACCTTTTATCAACTGGGGGAAACGCCTTTCCTGCACAGTCATGGAATTGATGATGGCCTCCAGACGCTTCATTTGCTTATCATTCATCTGGTTTTTAACGGCCTGCGGTACTTGCCCCATACCGGGTAACTTATCCATCAGGGAAGCAATCCCGCCCATATTCTGCATCTGTTGTAATTGGGAACGAAAATCTTCCAGATCAAAAGCCTTGCCGCTTTTGACTTTCTTCGCCAGTCTTTCCGCTTGTTTATGGTCAACGGTTTGCTGGACTTGCTCGATCAGACTGAGGATGTCCCCCATGTCCAATATACGCGAAGCCACGCGATCGGGGTAAAACGGCTCCAGCGCTTCAGTTTTCTCACCAACCCCCAGAAACTTAATCGGCTTACCCGTTATGTGGCGAATGGAAAGCGCCGCTCCCCCACGAGCATCACCGTCCGTTTTGGTTAAAATGACACCCGTCAAAGGCAAGGCATCATCAAAAGCCTTGGCAGTATTTGCCGCATCTTGGCCGGTCATACTGTCCACTACAAACAGGGTTTCTACCGGCTGCAGCTGCTGGTGCAGGCTTTTTATCTCCTGCATCATTTCGTTGTCCACATGCAAGCGTCCAGCCGTGTCCACAATCACCACGTCGGCAGATTGGATCTGCGCCTGCTTCATTACTCCCTGAGCAATTTGTAAGGGCGTCTGGGAAACATCGCTGGGGAAGAAGTCCACCCCCACTTCAGCGGCCAGCGTTTTCAGCTGCTCGATAGCCGCGGGACGATAGATGTCGGCACTGGCGACCAAAACGGATTTCTTCTTTTGTTCTTTGAGCCAGCGCGACAATTTGGCCACGCTGGTGGTCTTACCTGCACCTTGCAAGCCGGCCATGAGAATCACCACCGGCGGACTGGCTTTGAGATTAAGCTCCTCACAGGCTTCACCCATCAAAGTGATCAATTCTGAGTGCACCAATTTGATCAATGTTTGACCAGGCGTCAGGCTTTGCTTTACCTCTTGCCCAACGGCTTTCTCACGAACCTGTTCGACAAACGCTTTAACGACCGGTAGCGCCACATCGGCTTCCAACAATGCCATGCGCACTTCACGCAACGTATCCTTAATATTGTCATCTGACAGACGTGCCTGCCCACGCAGGGTTTTGATGGTTTTGGAAAGTCTTTCGCTTAAACTGTCGAACATAAAACGGTTCCCGGAATCCTGTAGCTATGGGTGACCGATTTCGCTCAGCGAATGTCCCCACCAACTGGAAAAAAGATGGATTATAGCTTAAATCGTTCGCCGCCGTATAAGCGATTCACAGACCTGCCCTGAATCGCTTCCTGGCACTGATTCACGATCAGGTCTTCCTGACCGGGTTTGGTATGAGTAATGTAGATTTCAGGTTGGTGTTTCAATTTGGCCAGATCGGCGGCCAGCAACTTGGGGGTATAATGCCCGGCCTTAATACTCAACTCCTCTTCATGGTTGGCAAATGCCGCCTCTACCACCAATACATCCAGACGCGGACGTTCGTTGAGTTTGAGCCAGAAGTTATCGTGACACGTGGAGTCGCCACTAAACGCAAAAACGCCGTTATCGCAGGCAATCCGGTAACCCACACCCGGTACAATATGATTCACCGCAATCATTTCCAGGGTTCGGTCCCCAAGAGTGTAAGTACTGTCCGGCGTCATGACCTCATAACTCATGACCGGGTTTTCCACCGTGGGCAGTTTGGCAAAATCAGGCCAAATAACCCAATTGAAGATATGTTTTTGCAAGGCTTCCAAAGTGGCGGCTTGGCCGTGGATAATGATGGGTTGTTTGGTTGTGTCAAAAATACTGTCTACCAACAACGGCAGAAAGGCGAAATGGTCCATATGAGAGTGGGTCAGGAAAATATGGCGAATTTTTCTCATTTCATCCAGGGTGAGGTCTCCCACACCACTGCCGGCATCAATGAGCACGTCATCATCTAATAGGAAAGAAGTGGTACGCAATCCTTCGCCGATCCCGCCACTACAGCCCAAGACCCTTATTTCCATAATTCACCAATGTTTTTATAATTTATGAATTTATTATCAACTAAGAATCCACAAGATGATAGACTATTTACGCGGCGTGTACAGAAACTGGACGAAATCAGCATCAGAACCGGGGCACAAAGGCCATAGGCTTTGGGACTAAACCGAAATATTGTAGAAAATAATTTAACCATTGACACGTTATTAAATCGTCGGTAGAAACCTTACTGTATCCGGATCCGCTCACTGAACCCACGGCGCAAAACCATGACAGCTAAATGGCGTAAATGCAAGCCACAAAAACAGTGCAAGTGCAGCAAAAATGTCGAAAAATTGAACCGGGACGTCATATGAAATGCTCCTGTCATACTAACGGCCCACAAACCATAGCAACTAAGGTAAAATTTGACAAATCCAGTCACAAAACGACCAATTGCCAAGACAAATCCTCGAATATTAACTTAAAAAAAACCTAAAATATGCAAAACTCCTTTCTTAGCTTTAGCGCTATTACCCTTTATGTTATCTCGGGCACTTTACTGGCCTGGCGTTTTTTTGGTCAAAAACAGGATTTGCCCGTTTTCGCCAAGCCGGGCTTAATCATTACCGGTCTAGTGGCCACTCTGCTTCATGGCGCCATCCTATACGACACCATGTTGACAGATCAGGGCTTAAACATTGGTATTTTTTATGCCGCATCATTAATCACTTGGCTCATGGCGCTGACCATATTACTGGCCTCACTCACTAATCCGGTGGAAAACCTAGGGGTATTTTTGCTCCCTGCGGCAGCCTTGGCTATTCTACTCAACCAACTGTTCCCCGTTGACCATGTATTGGTGCTAAACCAAGCGAGAGATTTACGCTTACACATTGTACTTTCGGTACTGGCTTACAGTCTCATTAGTATTGCGGCGGTACATGCCATACTGCTGGCAATACAAGAAAGGCACTTGCGTAACCGTCACCCTGGCGGATTCATCCGCGCATTACCACCGTTACAAACCATGGAAACCCTATTGTTCCAAATGATCGGCTTGGGATTTTTTCTTCACAGCCTGTCCTTGATCACCGGCATTATCAATTTGGAAGATATGTTTGCTCAACATGTCGCCCACCATACCGTATTATCCATTGTTGCCTGGTTTGTGTTCGCCATATTACTGTGGGGACGATGGCGCTTTGGCTGGCGTGGCATGACCGCTATCCGTTGGACCCTGGGTGGTTTTGTTACTCTGGGCCTGGCTTATATCGGCAGCAAGTGGGTTTTGGAAGTTTTGTTGAAATAACAGGAGCAAGCACTTTTTGGACGATATTCCTATAGGTCTGTTGACCGGTATTTTGATTTTCCTCATTATTCTCTCGGGGTTTTTTTCCGGATCCGAAACAGGCCTTGTTAGTCTGAACCGCTACCGATTGCGTCATCTGGCCAAAACCGGCCACAAAGGCGCGATACGAGCCAGCCGTTTACTGGAAAGACCGGACCGATTGATAGGCCTTATTTTATTGGGCAACAATTTCGTCAATCTTTTGGCTTCTTCTATTGCTACGATAGTTGCGCTGCGCTTGATGGGTGAAAAAGGCATCCTTGTTTCCACCATTATTTTGACCTTTGTTATTTTAGTGTTTGCGGAAGTAACCCCCAAAACCATGGCCGTGTTGCGCCCGGAGCGGATCGCCTTTCCCGCCACCTATGTCTTGTCACCACTGCTGAAAATCTTCTACCCCATCGTGTGGTTGGTTGGTATTATTGCCAACGGCACCTTGAAATTGTTTGGTGTCTCCCCCGAAAGGGATGAAGCTAACCAACTCACCAAGGAAGAACTTCGCATTGTACTCAACGAAGCCGATGCCTTAATTCCACAGCGTCACCAATCCATGTTGACCAACATCCTGGACCTGGAAAAAGTCACTGTGGATGACATTATGATCCCACGCAATGAAGTGACAGGACTGGACCTGGATGAAAACTGGAGCGACCTGGTAAAACAGCTCACCAACACCCAACATACCCGCCTGCCGGTATATCACTCTGATATAAACAACACGATCGGCTTAATTCACGTGCGCGACACCCTGCACCTGTTGAACGACCAAAACGCCGATAAAAAAGATCTGGAACCCTTAATCAATGATGCCTACTTTATTCCGGAATCTACATCGCTACACACACAATTGTTGCAATTCCAACGACAAAAACGCCGCATTGGCCTGGTGGTTGATGAGTACGGCGATATTCAAGGTTTGGTGACGCTGGAAGATATTCTGGAAGAGATTGTGGGTGAATTCACCTCTGAAGCAATCACCAGTATTAAGGATATTCACCCTCAAGAAGACGGCACTTATTTGGTGGATGGCAGTGCCACCATACGCGAGTTGAACCGCTCTATGGACTGGGATTTACCTACGGACGGCCCCAAAACCTTCAACGGTCTCTTGTTTGAACAATTGGAAACCATACCCGAACCCGGCACCAGCCTGCTGATCAGTGGATTTCCGGTAGAGATTGTGCAAATCAAAGACAATATGGTCAAAACCGCCCGTGTCACTCCTCAACAAATTACCCCACCGGGTGACGTCGATACGGACAAAGACTAAACTCCATCTGTAACCCGGAACATCCACAATGCACTCGTCTAATCACAAACTGGTTTTACCGGCGGAATGGCAGCCCCAATCTGCAGTCATGCTCACTTGGCCCCATGACAGGGGTGCCTGGAGCAAACAACTGGATCTGGTGGATCGAACCTTCTCCCAAATTGCTCATGAGGTTTGCTTACGCCAGAAGCTACTGCTTGTCTGCCGCGATAAAGTGCATCAGGCTCATGTGCAACGCTGTTTAACGCAAGCCAACATTCCAATGCAGCAGGTTATTTTTCATTGCTGCGACAGCAATGATTCCTGGGCCCGAGACCACGGTCCTATTACCGTGCTGCAGGATGAAGAAGCCAAGCTCCTGGATTTTGTCTTCAATGGTTGGGGTAATAAATTTCCCGCGCAACTGGATAATAAGATTAACCGTTGTTTGAACAAGGCAGGGCTGTTTCAGTCCATGCATAGCGTGGAGTTTGTACTGGAAGGGGGTGCTATAGAAACGGACGGTGCGGGCACACTACTGGCAACTGAGTTTAGCGTACTCAACAGTAACCGTAATGCGTGCAGTCGCCAACAGGCGGAACAGACACTGCAACAAGAACTGGGGATACAACGTTTCCTCTGGTTACAGCACGGCCATTTATGCGGTGATGACACGGATGCTCACATAGATACTCTGGCCCGTTTCTGTAATCCGGGTCTCATTGTCTATCAGGGTTGTCAGCGCAAGGACGATGAACACTTCGAATCCTTGAAGCAAATGGCAGAGGAGTTGAGTGGCTTCACTCAGGAAAACGGTGAACCCTACAAGCTGGCGGCACTACCCTTACCAGAACCGGTATTTGATACATCGGGTCAGCGCTTACCGGCAAGTTATGCCAATTTTCTGATCATCAACGGGGCGGTACTGGCGCCCACCTATAATGATCCTAATGACGCAGCGGCACTGCAAGTTTTGCAGCAGTGTTTTCCCCGGCACGACGTAGTCGGCATTGACTGCTGCAGCTTGATATTGCAATACGGCAGTTTGCACTGCGTCACGATGCAATTGCCGCAACAAGTTCAACTGACTTCAACCCATATAGATTAACTATCGGAAATAAACTCATGACCCAAGAGCTGAATGTCGCCTTGATTCAACAAGCCTGCTTAACACCGCAGGACGCCAATATGAAACAAATCGTCACTGCCATACGCGAGGCGGCAGCGGCAAAAGCTCAGTTGGTGGTTTTGCAGGAACTGCACAATACACCGTATTTCTGCCAAACGGAGAACCCGGATTTTTTTGATTTGGCGGAAAGCGTTCCCGGTCCCAGCACCCGGTTACTGGGAGACTTAGCCAAAGAACTGAAACTCGTCATCGTCGCATCCTTATTCGAAAAACGCGCTGCGGGCCTGTATCACAACACCGCTGTCGTTATAGAAACCAACGGAGAAATCGCCGGACGCTATCGCAAAATGCATATACCGGATGACCCCGGCTACTACGAGAAGTACTATTTCACACCCGGCGACTTAGGGTTTGAACCCATACAAACCTCCGTCGCCAAACTGGGAATCTTAGTCTGCTGGGATCAATGGTATCCTGAGGCCGCCCGACTGATGGCGCTGGCCGGCGCGGAACTATTAATCTATCCCACCGCCATTGGTTGGGACAGTGCCGATTCAGAAGAAGAACAGCAAAGACAAAAAGAGGCTTGGATGACAATACAACGCGGTCACGCCATTGCCAATGGTTTACACGTTATTGCGGTTAACCGCACAGGACATGAACCCGACCCATCAAAACAAAGTGACGGCATACAATTCTGGGGTTCCAGTTTTGTTGCCGGACCGCAAGGTGAGCTATTAACACGGTGTTCCGAAGATAAGAGTTGCGTACAGACTTGCACGCTGAATTTAGCGCGAACAGAAACAGTGCGCAGATCCTGGCCATATTTCCGGGACCGGCGCACAGATAGTTATCACGACATCATAAAACGATATCGTGATACGTGATTACAAACCTACAAAATTGGACGTGACGTCAGGAAGCCGGTTCGCCTGCCAATTCCGCAGCGGCTGGTACTTGTTGCTTTGCCGCATCCAGCGGTTCACCGATCACGCGTGTCGTTTGTACTCCACGCGGACTTTCAGATGCTTCGTACTGCACCGTCTGTCCTTCCTTGAGAGTCTTGAAACCCGACCCATCAATTGTTGAGTAGTGAACAAAAACATCTTCACCACCACTTTCTGGTACGATAAAACCATAACCCTTGGCGTTATTGAACCATTTCACTGTGCCTGACTGCATAATCATAAACCCCTATCCTTAGAACAATATCTGCAAAAACAAAAAACACACTCAATGATGTCACTCTTAGATTACACCCCGTAAAAGAACAAACCGCGACTTGTTTTGGCAAATCCCCCTTGGCTACTTTCACGCACGACGGTATAGCTCTAATTAGTGATCAACAAAACTCTAGTCAATAGTTTTGACGTTTGCAAATATTTTACGTCCCTGAACGTAATTTTTATTTTTATAAACAAAGCATCTCAGCTTTCATTTGCTATATATGAAATACACGATAACACCAATACGCCGATACATTGCTTGCAGTAAGGTTAAATAGATTTAGACTGAGACTTAATATTTATAGCAAGCAGTTATGTACTAAAGACTTATTGAAACTTACTTCTATAATTTTAGTTATTCTCAACCGTAAAGACTTTAACAAAATTAAGCCGCCGCTATGCTTTGTGGGTGTTGCTTCGTATACTCAATGGTAACTTTAAACTGGAACGCAAAATGATCGTCATTCTAAAACCTAACACGAAAAAATCTTCGGAAGAATATCAAAATCTTTTGAAAATACTATCGGAGTTTCCCAACATCGAAACTCGCGTTCATGATGTGCAGGGTGCACAACAAACCTTAACGGAAATTTATCTCATCGGCCAAACCGCAACCATCGCTTTGGAGACATTAGAAGAGTTACCCGGTGTCGACCGGGTAATACGCATATCAGAGGAATACCGTATTCTAGGTCGGCATCAGGATGACGCCCGCATGAGTTCATTTGAATACAACGGAATCACATTCAGCCAGGACAATTTAAATATTTTCGCCGGTCTATGCGCAGTTGACACACGCGAACACGTGGAACAGATGTTAAAAGCCTGCCGGGAAAACGGACTACAATGCACCCGCATGGGTGCTTACAAACCTCGCACCAACCCCTACTCCTTCCAGGGACACGGTGCTAAATGTTTACCCTATGTTTTCGAACTCGCTGGCAAATACGGTATCAAAGTAATCGCCATGGAAATCACCCATGAAGGGCATGTGGATGAAATTCGTAATGCACTGGAGCAATCCGGCCATGCGACAGGTGTCATGTTGCAAATTGGCACCCGTAACACACAAAACTTTGAGCTGTTAAAAACCGTAGGACGACAGAAAATGTTTCCCGTGCTGTTAAAACGCGGCTTTGGCATTACTCTGGAGGAATCATTAAACGCCGCGGAATACCTGGCCAGCGAAGGCAATACCAAAATCGTATTTGGTTTACGCGGAATGAAAAACAATGCCGGGGACCCGCACAGAAATCTTGTAGATTTTGCTCATGTGCCGGTGGTAAAACGACTCACGCGCATGCCGGTTTGTATTGACCCATCGCACTCAGCCGGTACCCGGGCGCGAGCACCGGACGGCTTATTGGATATATTTCACATCACCGCCCAAGGGGTGATTGCCGGAGCCAATATGATTTTAGTGGACTTCCACCCCGATCCCGGTAGCGCCCTGGTTGACGGGGCTCAGGCCTTACTGTTGGAAGAACTACCCCACTACGTGGCAGATATCCATATTGCCAGAGAGGCTTACGAAAAACGTTGCACTCGCGCCAAGGTCTGAGAATAGCCTGCGGGAAAAACGCCGGTGGTTGAAAAACCACCGACCAAGCAATTCGGCAATCCAAGAACGGCTATACCGTTTTCTTACGTGAACTGAATCCCACCACTCGATATAGGGGGCAGAAATCAATCAATGCTGTAGCCACCAGAACCACGCCAATCCAACCCCAGGCGGTCTGCGGCCCCACAAACACCAGGCTGATCAGAATTGCACCGACCACGATGCGAAATACTTTATCCAACGTACCAATATTTTTATTCATCTGTTTCACTCCTCATTGATAGCCAAGGCAATCCCGACCCATTCTGGTGTACCCCAATCTAACCGGAGGGATTGTACCGCAAGCCGCCATTGTGGCAACCGGAAATTCAGCCTCTCTTGTTTTGGAATAGGCGTAACAACTTTAAAAATAGTAACACCAACAAACTGCCATGTAGACATAAATCAAATATATCAATGGGTTTTGTCAATGTACCCTGAATTAAAAACTGCAGTTTTTCCCACAAATGGGGCTGGGGTTTTAACGGAGCCAGGCCCAGCAAAACCGCCGCAATCGTTAGCGGTAATAAAGGAATCTTGTCAAGCCAACGCATGAAGCCACCTCTTTTTCATTAATAAACAAAGGATTACAAAATACTCCGCCGCTCTTCACTGATACGGTGAAAATTATCTGAAACAAGGTATAATGGGCGGTTTTCCAATGCTGGGAATGCGAACAATAAAAAAATATAACGTGATGCTCGATTGGCGATTACCGTCATTGACGCACCGCTGTTGTAATAGAAGCATGAATAGCATTACGCATTCTACATCATATTATTAACGCTATTATGACCCCGCGCCGAAATCGGTAGCGAAGGGATCATTATGGGGACAGGATTCTAGTTTCATGATTGATAGTGCACAAGATAAATTTCTTAGAAGCCGCGTTAAATTGTTGGGAACCCTGGTGGGTGACGTGGTTCGCAGCCAGGAAGGCGAAGAAGTCTTTAATGCCATTGAGTCCTTACGTACCGGGTTTATTCAATTACGGTCCGAAGACAACCCTGCGGAACGCAAGCGCTTAAATGAGATCATAGAGAAACTATCACCGCAGCAGCTGAGCCATGTCGTCCGCGCCTTCAGCAGCTACTTCAACCTGTTGAATATTGCCGAAGAAGCCCATTTACACAGCGCCCGCAAAGCCGAATCTATGGAAAGCGGACCCAATTGGGTAGGATCCTATACCCACACCTTACGTCAATTACATCAAGATAATGTCAGTGCCGAACAATTGCAGCTGATCCTGAACAAACTGGCATATATTCCGGTTATGACTGCCCATCCTACCGAATCCAAACGCCGCACCATTCGTGATGCACTGCGCCGGATTTCTGTCGCTAACAACTGCCTGGATGAAAACGCACAGAGTAAAATCGATTATGAAAACTGCTTGAGTGAGTTAAAGGCACAAATTCAAACCTTATGGAAAACCGACGAAGTACGGTCCAGCCGTCCCAGTGTACGCGACGAAATTACTTACGGACTGGATTATTTTGATGAATGCTTGTTCGAAGCGGTCCCGAAAACGTTTCGCAATTTGGAATACGCCATTGGTACCGTTTATGGCGATGCGGCAGCCGCAATCACCGTACCCAGTTTTCTGCGCTTCGGCTCCTGGATTGGCGGCGACCGAGACGGCAACCCCAATGTAAAACCCGAAACCACGGTGATGGCGGTTCGACTGCAATCCCGCGCCGTGTTATCGGAGTACTCCAAACGTCTAAACGACCTCATTGGCACCCTGACCCACTCCAGCAAGCTGTGCACTCCAAGCCAAGAACTGATGGAGAGCCTGGAAGCAGATCGAAAATACTACCAGAGAGCGTTCTCTTCCAAACCGGAACGGTTCGAGAACGAACCGTACCGACGCAAACTGGTCATCATACGAACTCGCATTAAGCACAATTTGCTGGAAATACGAGACTTACTGGATGGCCGCACAGAAACCCGCCCACGGGTGGAAGAATACAAATATCGCAACGAAAACGAGTTTCTCAGCGATCTCAAGCTGATCCATGCATCTCTGCACGGTCACGGCGATGGCGCTACCGCCGACAAAGAATTAAAAGACCTGATCCGCCTGGTGGAATGCTTTGGTTTCTTTTTGCTGCATTTGGACGTGCGTCAGGAGTCCACCCGCCACAGTGACGCCGTCACCGAACTGTATCAACAGCAAGGAATCGACTACAACAGTTTGGACGAAACTCAGCGCTTGAGCCTGCTGGCGCAAACCATTGGGGAACCGGCCAGTCACATTGATAAATCGCAGCTGTCAGAATTGACTCAGGAAACTCTGGCCGTCTTCGATGTCATGGCGCAAATGCGTCGCGAAGTCAGTCCCAATTGTTTCGGCAGTTATGTCATATCCATGACCCACGCTGCCAGCCATGTCATGGAAGTGATGGCGCTGGCGCACCAAGCCGGCATGGTAGGCAAGAATGACAATGGCTGGTTCTGCGACTTAACGGTGGCTCCGCTGTTTGAAACCATAGAAGATCTGGCGCATATTGAACCGGTTATGTCCGACTTACTGGACAACACAACCTATGCGTCCTTATTGCAAAGCGCAGGTAATTTACAGGAAGTGATGCTGGGATACTCAGATTCCTGCAAAGACGGCGGTATAGTAGCTGCAGCCTGGAATTTATATGAGGCACAAAAACGGGTCACTCAATTGACGCTTTCCAAGGGCGTACAATGCCGTTTGTTCCATGGCCGCGGTGGTACCATCGGTCGTGGCGGCGGCCCTACTCACGAATCCATTTTGTCCCAACCCGAAGGCACCGTTAACGGGCAGATCAAGTTCACTGAACAAGGCGAAGTTCTGTCGTTCAAATACAGCACAGTGGACACCTCGGTCTATGAACTGGGCATGGGTATTACCGGCCTGATGAAGGCCAGCTGTAACTTAATAAGACCGACCCGCATCGAAAACCCGGATTTCCTGCGCTATATGAAATCCCTGGCCGATATGGGTGAAAACGCCTATCGCACGCTAACGGACAAAACGCCGGGCTTTTTGGATTACTTTTATGAAGCCACACCGGTAAATGAAATCGGATTGATGAATATCGGTTCACGTCCCTCGCACCGACGCAAAGCGGACCGCTCCAAATCCTCAGTACGTGCTATCGCCTGGGTTTTTGGCTGGGCCCAATCTCGTCATACCTTGCCGGCCTGGTTCGGCATCGGCACCGCATTGGAAACCTGTCGGCAAAAAGATCCGCAGTGCGAACAAAAACTCAAAGACATGTACAACCACTGGCCTTTTTTCCGCTCCATGTTGAGCAACACCCAGATGGCCTTGTTTAAAGCCGAACCCGGCATTGCCAAAGAGTACGCCACACTGTGCGAAGATGAAGCCACCGGCACCAGCGTCTACCAAATCTTTGTCGATGAATACTACCGAACGGTCAAACAGGTATTGGAAATCAGCGGCGCAGACTCTCTTCTGCAAGAAACCCCCACCCTGGCGTTGTCACTGAGTCGACGCGATCCGTATCTGGACCCATTAAACCATATCCAAATCACCTTGCTAAAACGCTTCCGCGATGAATCCCTTAGCGAGGAAGAAAAAGAGAAATGGTTACACCCGCTGCTGCGTTCCATCAACGGAATTGCTGCGGGCATGAGAAATACCGGCTAAGATTTATATATCAAAACACAGAAAATTGCTTGGTAAAACTCCACCGGGTTGGGCAACTAACCCGGTTACAACAAAGATAATTTCACATTATCTATAAGCCGTGCAGGCCCCAACCAAGCGGCGGCCAATACAACCAAATCGGTGGATTGTGTATCGGGGAGACCGAGGTCTTCTTGTTGACGAATACTCACATATTCGGGTTTGAGTCCGGCATCGTTTAAGCGTTGCATGCCTTCTTTTTCCAAGGTTTCATAGTTACGCGAACCTTGCGAGAGTTGCTCTTGAATATGGCTCAGCATTTGGTAAATGACTGCGGCGGTTTGTTTTTGTTGTGGTGACAGATACTGGTTACGGGAACTGAGCGCCAGGCCATTGCTTTCACGCACCGTGGGCACACCATGAATGTCGATAGGAAAACACAAATCCTTAACCATACGCCGAATAATTGTCAGCTGTTGAAAGTCTTTCTCACCGAAATAAGCCACATCCGGCTCCACCAGATGGAACAGCTTGGCCACCACCGTAGTCACACCGGCAAAATGATCCGGGCGAAACTCACCACAAAGAATATCGGACAGATTCGGTACGACGACCTTGGTAACCTGCGCCAAGTCTCCCGGATAGATTTCCCGAACATCCGGTGCAAATAAAAAATTGACATCGTGTTGTGTCAGCAGGTTTTGGTCCTGTTCCAGCGTGCGCGGATAGGATTCAAAATCCGTCCCCGGGGCAAATTGCAATGGATTAACAAAAATACTTACCACCACTTTATGGCCGGCTTTTTTGGCCTGACGCACTAACTCCAAATGCCCTTCATGCAAATTACCCATCGTCGGCACACAAGCTACCGTATGATTGTGGGCTTTCATGTCTCGAACCATGACGTGTAAGGTTTGAACGTCGGTAATTAATTGCATGATGACCGTATACCCTGTAACTGCCCTAAAGTGATTACCTTCTCGAAACTAACATCCGGAACCTATTTAAAACAGTGCTCCGGCGCTGGATACTCGCCACTTTTCACCTGCCGAATGTAGTTTTCCACCGCAGCCTGCACACTGTCGCAACCTTGCAGAAAATTCTTGGCAAAACGCGGGCGCAATCCTTGGGTCAATCCCAGGATATCCTGTAACACCAACACCTGCCCGTCACAATGGGGACCGGCTCCAATGCCAATAGTGGGAATCTCCAGGCATTCCGTTATCTGCTGCCCCAAAGACGCAGGGACACATTCCATTAATAAGATATCCGCCCCGGCATCCTGCAAACGCTGGGCATGTTCCAGTAATTGTGCCGCAGCGGCTTGATCTCGACCCTGCACTCGATAGCCGCCCAGTTTGTATACCGATTGCGGCAACAATCCTATATGGGCACACACGGGAATACCATAACGTGACAAGGCCACTATGCTGTCCAGAATGCGAGCATCGCCCTCCAGTTTCACCATGTGAGCATGACCTTCCTGCATAATGCGTCCGGCGTTTTCCAGGGCCTGCTCCGTCGAGGTATAACTCAAAAAAGGCATATCGGTCATGAGCAAAGCCGTTTGTGAACCCCGTTTCACCGCTTGGGTGTGGTATACCATATGATCCATCGACACGGGCAAAGTACTTTCCTGCCCCTGAATCACCATCCCCAGTGAATCCCCCACCAACAACACTTCAATGCCTGCCGCTTCCAGGACTTGCGCAAACGTGGCATCGTAGGCTGTTAAGCAGGTAAACTTCTCTCCGTTCTGCTTCATGGCGCGTAGCGTAGCCAAAGTGACGGGGGTTACGGGTTTTTTCTGAGATTGTTCTGACACGGTCTTCTCTGTTTGTGGCCTTGGAATATATAGTCTTGGAATTTCGGTTTCTGTATCTACCTTTTGACACTGGAATCAGGATATTGGTTTCGCAACCATGAAACGTCAGGAATCAAACGGTAATGGATTAAAGTACTGACGCCCACTGCGGGTATGCAATATACGCTGTAATAGCAATTCATATTCCGCATCATTGTTCACCAGATCGATATCTGCCGCATTGACAATTAACAAGGGTGTATCGGAATAGTAATGAAAGAATCGCGTATACGTATCCGCTAATCCCTCGAGATACTCCGGATCCATAGACTGTTCAACTCGGCGACCGCGATTCTGCACTCGTGAAATCAATACATTGACCGGTGCTTGTAAATAAATCACCAAATCGGGCTTGGGCGCATCCAAGGTCAGATTGGAATACACTTGATCGTATAGTTGCAACTCGTGATCGTCCAGAGTCAGCTCAGCAAAGAGCCGGTCTTTTTCCATCATAAAATCCGCCACAATGACCGGGGTGAACATATCGGCCTGACGCAGCTCCTGCAGTTGGCGCGCCCGTTGAAACAAAAAAAACAGCTGTGTGGGCAGTGCGCCTTGTTTGGGGTCTTGGTAAAAACGTTCCAAAAATGGATTCTCTTCAGCAGCCTCCAGCAAAGTTTGCGCCTGTAAACTTTCCGCAAGACGTTTGGTGAGACTGGTTTTACCAACCCCGATGGGCCCTTCCACCACAATGTAGCGAGGGGTTTCACTCTGACTCATACTGCAAAACCCTGTTGTCCAAAGAAATACGCTTATGCCTCAAGGTGTTGTTATTGGTCTGAGGCATCCCCGACTTCCCGCAACTTTACCAGATCGCCCTTAGCACAACCAGCGATTAAGCCGGCCAAAGGCCCCAAACCGGGCACTTGTAAACCGGGTGATATCTCCTGCAGGGGATATAGTACGAAATTTCGCTGCCCCAAACCCGGATGGGGTATACATAGATTCTCTGTGTTTATTATTTGATCGCCATAGAGCAAAATATCCAAATCCAGGGTTCTGGCGGTCCAACGTTGACCATCCCGGCGGCGACCGTGTCGCTGCTCCAAATCTTGTAGCTGAACGAGCAAATCGAAAGGACTGAGGCGAGTGCGCAATGCTGCAACTGCGTTCACGTAATCGGGTTGATCTTGTGGCCCCATGGGCGAACTGCCATAGAGACTGGAAACCGTTTCCAGCTTACAATGGGCCAGACTTGCCAGCTCATCCATTGCACTCTGCAACTGTCGGACCGGTTGGTTTAAGTTACTCCCAAGACCAATAAAACAAAGGGCGTTCACAGCTTTCGTGGTTGAGCGATTCAGGGTTTTCTTTTACGCCGCCGCCGCCGCCGCGGGGGTTGAAACTGGCGCGCCATTTCTTCACGACGCGACTCCGGCTCCTGCTGAAACTCGGTCCACCATTGAGCCAACTCCTGCAAATCCGACTCCCCGGATTGATTTCGCAGCAGCAAAAAGTCATAGGCCGCCCGAAAGCGGGATTGTTCCAAAACCCGAAAAGCTCGACGCCCGGCACGATTGGCCAGCTTTAATTGAAAACTCCAAATTTCCCGGGACTGCAAGCTGAACCGCTTGGGAATAAACACATGCTCGCATTGATCCCGTACCACATCAGAACCGGCTACTGTATACGCCTGCATCAAACTCATCCCGCTGGTTTGCAAGCGCAGGGCCATCACCCGCACCGGTTCCCACAATAAAATCGCAAACAAAAACGCCGGAGTGACGGGCTTGCCTTCGGCGATGCGCTTGTCGGTATTGATCAATCCATTACGAATCAGTTGATACACAGAATTGCCTTGATAATCCTGCGATGTAACACCACTGACATCACCCAGCAAAGCAAAGGTCTGCGGAAATAACGGTGCAAATAAACCATAGTGCAAACTCAAATCAAAAGCCCTGGCACCATTACCACTCATAAACAACTTCAAAACCTCTTCAAACAAACGCGGTGGCGCCACGGCATTGAGCTTGGATGCCAACTTTTCAATGGGGGCTTCTGTTGCCGCCGCCAAGGTAAAGTTGAGCTTGGAGGCGAAACGAATTGCACGCAGCATGCGAACGGGATCTTCCACATAGCGCTGTTCCGGATCACCGATGATACGAATCATTTTGGCTTTGAGGTCTTCAAAACCACCGGTGTAATCCACTACCGTGGAATTACGCACGTCAAAATAAAGGGAGTTAATAGTAAAGTCGCGGCGCCAGGCATCCTGCTCCATATTACCAAAGACGTTGTCACGAACAATCATGCCGTTTTCCACCAAGGCGTGATCACCTTCCGGATCGTCAATCTCGGAATGATGCCCCCGAAACGTTGCCACCTCTATAATTTCGCGTCCAAAACGCACGTGCAACAAGCGAAATCGACGACCGATAAGACGGCTGTTCTTGAATTCTCGATGAGCCTGCTCCGGCAAGGCATTTGTGGCAATATCAAAATCCTTGGGCACTTCACCTAATATCAGGTCGCGCACCCCGCCCCCCACAATATAGGCGTCGTAATGGGCTTGATGCAAACGATGCAATACCTTCAATGCGGAGTTACTTATGTGATTCAACACAACCTCATGAGATTCCTGAGGGAGAATCAGCGGCTTGTGGGAAAATTCTTCTGCTTTTGTTTTCAACGGCGTAACAAATATGTCGCAACAAATCGCCTTCTAGTGCACAAGGCAAATTTATCCTTAAATAAATCCAAGCTATGGGCTGGCAGCTTGGCCCTAGGTTCCTTCATTCCCTTATTCCCCAGGTTGGGGTTTGGGCTGTTGAGCGCATTCAGTGTCCAACGACTTCTTTCCTGCAACATCAGCCACTTAGGTTTATTGTTCTTCCAGACCAACTATAGACTATTCTACCGCAAAGTGAATCTCAGAACGACGTCCTTGGACGCAAAATGTGGGCAAAGCGCACAAGAACACACCTGTCTTTTCGCTTTATTCACAATAATCGACTATTTTTAGTAGGGGTCTGTCGATTGACTTCATAACTAAAAAGGAGCATTCATGGTTCAGTACTCTGAAAAGCGAGACTATTTTCGAATCAATACCGATGCAGAGCTCACTTATCGTCAGACCGGCCAATCTGAAACGCACCAAGGTCGCTGTATTAACTTAAGCGGTGCCGGAGTTCTGTTCAGCGCCCACACTGACTACGCACCGGGGACCATCCTGGATATCAACCTCACCCCTGAAAAAATTCTGGTGGCACCGTTTAATGCCATAATCGAGGTATTACGCACCGAAGCCGCAGATGATGAAAGCTACCTTATCGCCGGCCGTTTTACCGAAACCCATTGACAACTGCCCGCCCTAAGGCGACGCATCCTCGTAACGCAATATATCGCCACTGACCAAGCGCTGTCCTTTACCTAATATTTCTCCAACGGCAAAACCCGGTTGCACCGATTTGATCAACACCGTTGCCACCGGTAACTCCTGTGCCCCGAGCCAATGTCCGGCTCGGGCATTGAATACCGCAGCACCTTGCTGATAAGCGGTAAAACGATGTCCGGCTTTAACCCGCGCCGCGGCACCACTGTCAATAAAGACCTGAGCCCCCTGCACCTGCACCACGCGGGTGGAAAACGGCAACTCACGCAGGTTTTGATCCAAACGACTAACCAATTGCAGCAGAATCTTGTTGATTTCCTGACCTACCGGCGCAGCAAAAAATTTATCCGCCATCACCGGTGTACTCAAGGGAAAATCAAAGGGACGATCCACCCATACCGAAGCATTAAAACGATGCCGCTGTAACCGCAATCCGGAAATACCATCCCAAAGCTGTACTTCCAACTCCACATGCCGAACAGTAATGTAGAGCGCATGTGCGGTTTTACCCATGTCCCTTACCGTACCCGTCAGCAGAAACTGCACCCCCAGCTCCCGCGCCAATTGCGACATCATTTCCGTTTCACTCACACCCAAGCCCTCGAAGGCTTGTGCGGATTGCGACAACAGATAGGAAGTTGCATCTACGGTGCGGTACGCCCCGGTACGATCCAAACGCTGCAACAACTCTTTTGCCAGCAAAACCTCCAGATCCGGCATATCATGAATTTGCAGACGATCTGCAATCTGAAACTGCGTCACTGCCAGGGACCGTCTCAAACCATCGTTTACAGCTAAAGCCGTAGAACCGGAAGCAGGCTCTCTATTGTCACCATGCAATCGCAGCGCCGCTGAATTCGCCGTTGCATTGGCCAATAGCGGCGCCGCCATAGTGGCCGTTTTACTGTCCTCAACCTGCGCCCGAATCAACACCGTATAAATCCTGTTCGCTGCATCTATCCATTCATCCAGAACTTGCAGTTTGCGTACAGACGCCATCGCTCGCACACTGACCTTATCACTTACCAGGGAATGGTCTTCCATATCGCTGCGCGACTGCACCACCGCATGTTGCTGTAAGGCGGCCTGGGCCATGGCGTCTTCTATGGCCTGTTTACGTGCGGCCACTTTTCCAGACGGGCCAATCACCGCCTGCCCCTTAACTTCAACAATGGTGACATCAGCAGCAACGGTGACATCGGTGGCGCTCTGTGCATGCACTGACCAAACCGAAACCAAACACAGGTACACCACCCACTGTCCCGGGAAAATCCCTATCCTCTGCAATAACATGCTCTCCCTATTCACTATCGGCTACCTGCTAAAGTAAAAGGAATTGCGTGAGGAAATGGGCGCGTCTTTGGAAGACTTTGAATCCGATGATTTCGTCTGAGCCGATTCATCTTCATCCACGTCATCCTCCGTTAAATGCCTTGCAGTAAATTCACGGCTTAAAAAGTCCGCCCCCATGAAAGACGAAGGCAATGCCTGATCGGCTCGCCCCATCTGCCCCATACAGTGTTTGTGTGCCGGGCGCAAAAAAGGCAGCACCCGATTGAGGAAATTTTGGTTTACTTCCATTTCCAAGGTGGTCTTGTAATTCCCGCTCGTCTGCGGCTCAATACTCACCACGCGTGCACCGCGCACATAACTGTCCACCACAGTGCGATAACGGTCCTGCTCCACCACCATATCGCTCAACGATGTTGCGCCCCAAATGCGTAACCCCCCCACCATTTCCGCCATTACTCGATAGGCATCAATTTTGGATGCCCGCTGAGTTAACAAGGAACGTTGCGCCTCAGGAAAGTAATATCGAGGCTGAGCACCGAAACCCACAGCCGACACTTTAATCCGGTCGACCTTTTCGCCGCTGGGCTTGGACTCAAAGTAAAAGGTATTTTCCAGGTCCGCCAACAACTGATCGCAACTCACAATCCCCTTTAGAGTCCCTGGAGGCAGCGCAAGGTTACCCCCTTGCACTCGGGATTTTGCAGTAACAGAACCGCGCTCACCAACGGCGTTAGTGTTCAAATCCGATACTCGATTGCTGAAAGGAATCGCATCACCAACATAGCCTTCTTCCTGCTGCGGGTTCATGGCAGCGGATGTATGCGGATCCGCGTAGTTATTGCTATTGAAATTGGGAAACAAACGGCAAGCACTCAATGCCAGGAGCGCAAACACCAACAAGTTCCATCTTATCAATCGGGTTCTCATCCAAAATCCTGTCTCATCCTTGACTCAGCAATGATATTGCACAATCGGCACCAATTTTGCTCTGCTATTCAGCAACACCAGGGAAATGCAACAAAGGATTGACAAACCCATGATTGGGCGCGCAAAACTCCAAAAAACACAGTTAAAGCGAAAGGGATTGATCACGCTGGTCCTGCTGTTGTGTTGCCTCAATGGGCAAAGTTTTGCCGGTACATTGTTAGATAAATGTTACAGACAGCCCAGTCTGGTGCCACCACCGTTCAGCCCTACCCGCACGCTGTATGTATTCATCGACCAAACCACAAACTTAAATCAAAACATGAAAGACAGCATCACGAACCTGGTGACCCAATGGGGTTCACAAGGAGAAAACGTGAAAATCACCCGGTTCTCCGCCAACATCAAAGGCCAGTACTCCGAACTGGTCTTTGACGAAGTGGGCAATAACCAACCCAGCGAAGCCTACTTGTTTCATATCCGCCCCGGTCCCAAAAGACGTCTGCTGAAATGCTTGCGCGAACGTGATAAATTATTTGATCAGAAATTAAAAAAAGCCTTAGACAAAACTCTAAAGCTCACCAATGACAAATTGCCCAAAACCAATTTATTACACGCCCTAAAAGACTTTGCTCGGCAAATCGTTAAGGACGACAAGACCAAAGACAAAACCGTACTACTGGTCAGCGATGGCCTGGAAAACAGCAACTTGCTCAGCTTCCATCAAAGAGGCAGAATCCGCATTATCAACTCCAGGCGCGCCTTACAACAAGCACGACGCAACAAACTCATCCCCAAGTGGAACCAAGCTACCGTCTACATGCTCGGCCTGGGCCACATCTCCGACAAAAATTTCTACGCCAGCCCCAGAGTTATCAACCCACTCAAAACCTTTTGGAAAAACTACTTCAAAGAAGGCGACGCCATAGTACACCCATACAGCCTGGGTACGCCGATGATATTGAGGAAGTCGTTGTTATAACCGCGTATGTTGCGATTCAATCCATTCGCCCCCAACGCAATGCGGTTGGGGAATACCCATTCAGGTCGGCCCATCTAACAGTAACCTAAGCATGAAATTGCGATACAGGAGCAAGTTGGTATCCACAGTTGAAACTAAATTGTAGTTACTGCATCTAACCATCAATTAAATGGTGTAAGCAGTGATGAACAAACTACTGATCGCAGGGTTTATTTCTTGTTTTTGGGGAAACGCTGTAGCGGGCCAGGCGCGCCTGGAGCAGGATATTGCTGCGAATAAACCCATCGTTATTCAGCTTTCGGTGGCTTTAGCGGATAATAAAAACCAATGGATTGTCCCGGTGCCCGCTGCCATTGGTAACGGACAGGATGCCAAACACAATCTCTATTGGGGCGCCCGATACGGGGTAAAGACTTACTTACAACGTGATGGTGGTTGGAAAACAGTAGCTTTACCGGATCCCGGTGACAAACGTATCTTGGAACGCCGTGTATTGCACAAACTCTTCAATCGCAACGATAAAATCATCGATGTTTATCTGGTTGCCGATGCTTGGGACGGCCGTTTCATCAGCGACACAATTAAGCAGTTCCTGCGCTATAACGGTGGTCATGACAACATTACTGTCAACGCCAATGGAACGAAGATCAAAGCCGGTGGCAAAGCCCATTTAATCGCTTACATCGGCCACAATGCTTTAATGGACTACGGTGGCGCGAAGGCCTGGCTCAATGAAACACCTGTAGCCTCCCACTCAAACCCGGATAATGATGCCATTGTACTGGCTTGTAAAAGCGGACCCTATTTCTCATCGCAACTGGAAAAGCTAAACGCCAAACCGTTGTTAATGACCACCGGCCTGATGGCCCCGGAAGCCTACTCTCTGGATGCTGCTATCAAACGCTGGATAGCCGGTGACACGGATCAGAATATCCGTAAAGCGGCAGCGGCGAGTTACCACGCTTACCAAAAAACCGGCGTACGTGCCGCACAGCGTTTGTTTGGTTTGCCTTAGCTGTTCCTACATTCGTAACTTACGGTAAGTTATTGCAGTACCGTTTTACTTGTTATGGGTCGCAAAAATGGCTTATGGATTTGCTATTGACCTCTCGCCCAATCCACTCAGGATCTTTTTCCGGCATGGCTTCACTGCTGATCAGCTTCACCTGCGGCATGTTGTTTGATTCTACAAACTTATAGACGTGTCTGACGGATCTTTTGTAATCGCCAAGCTCAAGAAACTCATCCGTTTCAACAACCGCTTCTTTAACGCCGTCTCCGTCACAATCACGATAGTGCAATTTCCCAAAATCCGCACCCACCGTTTCGCCCATAATTATTGAAGGGTCAGAACGCATAACCGGCGTAAATGTCACGTAACGATCATTGGCACCGGGGACATCTTCAATAAATATCACTTGTTTGAACGGGCCTTTGTTGTGCTCCTGAATAGAATAGAGGGCGATCGGCACAAGGATTGGTATAGAAAGTACCCCGGCAACGATATGCAGTTTTCGCATGACTGTATTCCTCTAGGCCGCTGGTGGTTTAAGGTAAGACAGCACAAACGCTTAGTCGCCAAGGAAGGCATGAATTTGCGTTTATCTTACTATACAAAAAAGCCCCTGAGTTCGGGGCTTTTTTGTATCACATGCTGAATTATTTTCAGAACGGAATATCATCATCAAAATCATCAAAACCGGCCGGGGCGCCTTGCGACTGGGCGGCGGGGGCATTGTTTTGAGCGTTGTTTTGAGAGTTGGACTGGGATGCAGGACGATTGTTGTCAAACGGTGCTCCGCCTGCGGCACCGCCGCGGCTGTCCAGCATTTGCATTTCGTTGGCAACAATTTCCGTCGTATAACGGTCCTGACCGCTTTGGTCTTGCCATTTACGCGTTTGCAGTTTGCCTTCTATGTACACCTTGGAACCTTTTTTCAAATACTCTCCGGCAATTTCCGCCAAGCGACGAAAGAACACCACGCGATGCCATTCGGTCCGTTCCACTTGTTCGCCATTTTTGTCTTTCCATGATTCGCTGGTGGCCACACTAATATTCGTTACGGCCTCACCACTGGGCATGTACTTTACTTCCGGGTCGTTGCCTAGATTGCCGATCAGTATGACTTTATTAATACCGCGTGCCATGAATTATCTCCTCATCTTTAGAATGTTTGCCCTGTTACGCCGGAATGGCAGAAAACCGTTTCAAGGCTTCCCGATCCAAAGCGTGCAGATCCACTTTTAAATAGGCAATGCCGTCCTCTACCACCACTACCGCTTCGGCCACACCGGTTACAGCCGTAAGCTCCGTTACCAAATGTCGTGCACTGACTTCATCCACTTCACCCACGTTAATCAGATGACTGCTCAGGTAACGCGGGTTCTGCATGGTGATCGCCAGGGAAAACCAAAGCATAGCCAATATAGTGCAAAAACCAAACACTACGGTCACCCCAAATGCGCCGTAGAGCCAACCACCGGCCATACCGCCAAAAAAAGCGCCGATAAACTGGGAACTGGAAAACGCTCCCATGGCGGTCCCTTTCAGGTCCGGTTGTGACATTTTAGCCACCAATGACGGTAAAGTCGCCTCCAGAACGTTGAAGGCTACAAAAAATACAAATAGGCCGAACACCATACCCGCCAGGGAGTCGGACAGCAACATAAAAACGCACTCAGCCATGGCCAGGGTCAGTATGGCGGCCCCAAAGACTTGGCGCATTTTGCGCTTTTTCTCGGCAATAACTACAAATGGCACCATGATCGTCAATGATAACAGCATAACGGGCAGGTATACCGTCCAGTGAGACTCGGCGGCCAGGTGGACGGAATCGCGCAGCTCCAAAGGCAGGACCACAAATGTGGCCGTCAACATCATATGCAAAAGAAACACGCCCATGTCCAGGCGCAATAATTGGGGGTTTTTCAGTACCACGCCCAGCTGTTGTGGTGCCGTCATGGCATCGCGATGAAAGGTGCTTTTCACAGGAGTCGGCACTACCCATATGACCCCCGCAATGGCCATCACAGACAAGAGCGCTGTCAGCCAGAAGATACCTTGCACGCCAATCCATTGATCCAACACCGGCCCCAGCACCAAAGACGCGGTGAAAGCCAGCCCGATGCTCATACCGATAATGGCCATAGCCGAAAGACGATTCTCCTCGCGGGTCAGGTCTGCGGTCAAGGCCATGACTGTCGCGGCGATGGCCCCGGCCCCCTGTAGCGCGCGTCCAAACACAATTACCAGCAAACTGTCTGCACTGGCTGCCACCACACTGCCTGCCGCAAAAATAAGCAAACCCATGACAATCACCGGTTTGCGCCCGATTCGATCGGACAACATGCCGTAAGGAATTTGAAAAATAGCCTGAGTCAGGCCATAAATACCAATGGCCAGCCCTATTAACCACGGTGTGGCATCCGGTAGATCATGAGCGAACATGGAAAATACCGGCAATATCATAAACAAACCCATCATTCTCAGGGCGTAAATTCCTGCCAAGGAAAAAACCGCTTTGCGCTCAGATGCATTCATACCGGTGGATTGCTGCTGTTTCTTTGTCATGGAGGGTCTTATTTCCGTTTACCGTTGTTTTTTGTAAGTATTCCTTAGTTTTTTTGCCATGCACATGCAAAACGACGTATATTAGCAGGTTACTTTAGCGGCGAAAACGAGCATGGACAAAATTCGGATCCAAGGGGCCAGAACCCACAACTTAAAAAACATTAATGTGGAGTTACCCCGAGATAAACTCATTGTCATCACGGGTTTATCCGGTTCTGGCAAATCCTCCCTGGCTTTTGACACTATTTACGCCGAAGGCCAGCGTCGTTACGTGGAATCACTGTCCAGTTACGCACGGCAGTTTTTGTCTATGATGGAAAAACCGGATGTGGACCATATCGAAGGTCTGTCCCCCGCCATTTCCATTGAACAAAAGTCCACATCCCACAATCCCCGTTCTACGGTTGGGACCATCACCGAGATTTACGATTATTTACGCCTTCTGTTTGCCCGTGCCGGTACACCACGCTGTCCGGAGCACGACGTGGCCTTGGAGGCGCAAACCGTCAGTCAAATGGTTGATCAAGTCCTGAGCCTGCCGGAAGGCAGTAAAGTGATGCTGCTGTCACCCATGATCCGCGACCGCAAAGGTGAGCATTTGGCGATATTCCATGAAATTCGCAGCCAAGGCTTCGTACGGGCGCGAGTAGACGGCATACTCTGTGAAATGGACCAGGTCCCGGAATTGGACCCGCACAAAAAACACAGCATCGAGGTGGTGGTGGACCGGTTTAAGATTCGCCCCGATCTGAAACAGCGTTTGGCCGATTCTTTCGAAACCGCTCTGACCTTAAGCAATGGCATTGCGTATTTGGCGTCCATGGATGAGGATAAAGGCAAAACACAAGACCTGGTGTTTTCTTCCCAGTATGCCTGCCCCCACTGTGGCTATTCCATTGCCGAATTAGAACCGCGTCTGTTCTCCTTTAACAACCCGGCAGGCGCTTGCGGCAGTTGCGATGGTTTGGGTGTAAAACAGTTTTTCGATCCGGCGCGGGTAGTGTTGCACCCGGAACTGAGCCTGCCCGGCGGCGCTGTACGCGGTTGGGACCGGCGCAATGCCTATTATTACTCGCTGATTCAGTCCCTGGCCAAACATTATCAATTTGATGAAGACACCCCCTTTCACGACTTACCCGGGAATATTCAAAACATTGTGTTATACGGCAGCGGTAAAACAAAAATCGAATTTGAATACGGCAGCAGTAATGGCAAGACCAGCCGAAACCACCCCTTTGAGGGCGTTATCCCCAATATGGAACGGCGCTATAAAGAAACCGATTCCAATGTGGTGAGAGAGGAACTGGCCAAATACCTCAACAGCCAGCGTTGTCCCGATTGCAGCGGCACTCGTCTCAATACTGCGGCCCGGCACGTTTTTGTCGCCGAACAAACTCTGCCGCTTATTTCTGCCATGCCCATTGGTGAGGCACAGAACTTTTTTGCGCAGTTGAGCCTGAGCGGCCACAAAGGTGAAGTGGCAAAAAAAATCGTCAACGAAATTTCCCAGCGCATTAACTTTCTGGTCAATGTGGGACTGGATTATTTGACCTTTAATCGTAGCGCTGAAACCCTCTCCGGCGGTGAAGCGCAACGCATTCGCCTCGCCAGCCAGATTGGCGCCGGTCTGGTGGGTGTTATGTATGTGTTGGACGAGCCATCCATCGGCCTGCATCAACGGGATAACCAGCGTTTGCTGGATACCTTGCGTCATCTGCGCGATATGGGCAACACGGTCATTGTGGTGGAACACGACGAAGACGCCATTCACAGCGCTGACCATGTCGTGGATATTGGCCCCGGTGCCGGAGTACACGGAGGTAAAATCGTGGCCCAAGGCACGCCGCAACAGGTTGCCGCCACACCTGAGTCACTCACCGGTCAATACTTGTCCCGCACCCGAAAAATTCAAGTACCCAAGCAACGTACCCCGACAGACCCGGCGCGCATGCTGAGCATCCAAGGGGCCAGTGGCAATAACCTCAAGCAAGTGAGCGTGGATATCCCCATTGGCTTGATGAGCGCTATCACCGGCGTTTCAGGCTCGGGCAAATCCACCCTCATCAACGATACCCTGTATCGCTACGCCGCCAAGGTACTTAACAACAACCCCAACGACCCGGCCCCGTTTGAAGGCATCACCAATATTGACCAATTTGACAAGGTGGTGGATATAGACCAAAGCCCCATCGGCCGTACCCCCCGCTCCAACCCGGCAACCTATGCCGGGCTTTTCACTTCCATTCGCGATTTATTCGCGGGCACCAAAGAAGCACGGGCACGCGGTTACTCCGCCGGACGATTTAGCTTCAATGTCAAAGGCGGGCGCTGCGAAGCCTGTAAAGGTGATGGCCTGATTAAGGTTGAAATGCATTTTCTGCCGGATATTTACGTACCCTGTGACGTTTGTAAGGGTAAGCGTTACAACCGTGAAACCTTGGAGGTCAAATACAAAGGCTGTAATATTTACCAAGTACTGGAAATGACAGTGGAGGATGCGCGCGAGTTTTTTGATGCCATTCCGGCCGTATCCCGCAAGCTGCAAACCTTAATGGAAGTGGGTTTGAGTTATATTAAACTGGGCCAAAGCGCCACTACACTGTCGGGAGGTGAAGCGCAACGCATTAAGTTGGCGCGAGAGCTGTCCAAACGAGACACTGGCGATACCCTGTACATACTTGACGAACCCACCACCGGTCTGCATTTCCATGATATTGAGCTGTTGCTTGATGTCTTACATCGCTTACGTGACCATGGCAACACCATTGTGGTTATTGAACACAATCTGGACGTCATTAAAACGGCAGACTGGATTATTGACCTGGGACCGGAAGGCGGCGACAAAGGCGGCTGCATTGTCACCACCGGTACCCCGGAACAAGTAGCGCAGCATGCTTTGTCCTACACCGGACAGTTCCTAAAGCCGCTACTGGAATAAAATTGCTTATAAACATTGTTGTGACACAATAAAGGACAAACTCGCATTGGACCACAAACAGTCATTCCCCAATCTTCCCGAAGCCTTTGCGATTATTTTTGTATTATTTGTGCTGCAGATTACTCTGGGCGCATTCTTATATGACGCCGGTTATCAGTTTGAAGCGGGTGACCCCTTATACTCCCTGTTTGTACTGCTTATTTCCATGGGTACCGTTCTATCGGTGATCATGCATTATAAAAAACTGAGTTATACCCGCTTGTTTAACCAATCCGGCTCTTCCTGGCAAAGCATTGCCCTGGTACTAAGTCCTCCCCTGTTCCTCATTGCGGCAGGATCTGTTGTATGGATTTCCGATTTAGCGTCTATAGTCATTTACTTTGTACCCATGTCGGAGCAGGACATGGACATGTTCAAACGGGTGTTCACCGGAGGTGTCACATCCTTTCTGCTCATTTGCATCATTGCTCCTCTGATTGAGGAAATGCTGTTTCGAGGCATTATCTTGCGCGGACTGCTGAATGATTACCCCCCAATGCTTGCGGTGGCACTATCCGCCTTGCTGTTTGCTTTGTATCATTTAAATATTTACCAGTTTCCGGTGGCGCTGATTGTGGGCGGAGTCAGCGGCTGGCTGTATGTGATGACTCGCTCTTTATGGCCCAGTGTTATGCTGCACAGCTTTTACAACACCATTTCCTATACTCTATTTTTACTCTCTGGAGCCGACCCTTTACTGGAAACGGGAGAAGTACAATTCCACGGTGTAGCAGAGCTGGGCCTGAGTATTTGCGTCACCTTGACTGGGTTTTACTTATTAAAACGCATATTATTGAAACCTTAACTTAGCAATGCCTGCGTTTGAACTGACGGGATAAAAAGATGAGCTTGGAAAAACTGGCCAATTATTGGGATAGTCTGAATCAATGGGAACAAAGCCTGACGGCAGCTGTTCTCATGTTAGTGGCATTCATTCTGATTCGATTTGTTTTGCTCAATAAAATAGGTCGTCTGGCGGAAAAAACCAACAATGACCTGGATGATCGTCTGATCCATTTTCTCAAACAATTTCTATGGCTCATAGGCTTGTTCGTTGCGACTGCTGTCATTTTAAAAATTAATCATATTGAGATATCACCTCTGCTGGCCGGCGCCGGTATTTTTGGCGTTGCCTTGGGTTTTGCCGCCAAAGAAACCATTGCTGACATTCTCTCGGGCATATTCCTCATTGCAGACCGCCCCATCCGGGTGGGAGACCGGGTAAAAATAGAAAACATCGGCAGACATTGGGGCGCATGGGGCGACATCACCAACATAGGGTTACGCCGCACGCGCATACGCAATACCGATGGCGTCATTGTGAATTATCCCAATTCCCTTCTATCCAATTCTGTCATCAGCAACTTCTCATTTGAAGAACACCCCCTGCGGGTACGGGTGCGTTTTCAAGTGGCTTACCATGCCGATATCGACCAAGTAAGGCAGTTGGTCATCCCCTGCATCCATGCCGTTCCCGGCGTCGTTGCCGATACAGCAGAGATGGTTACACGCTCACTGTGGGATGACAGCCGGGGGCATCTGCTTTCAGGAATATTATTGGAAGCGCGCTATCGCATAGAAAATATTCGTAAACGCACGGCGGTTCGATCTCAAGTGCTGGAAAATATTGTGTCACAGTTACAACAACACAATATTCCCATGGCTGCGCACCCGGTGCAAATCAGTCACAGCACACCCGAATCCACTTCAAACAGCAACACACTGCCGGAGTAGAATATCGCTTACAGATCCAGCTCCTGCACTTTGCCCCTGGCAAGTGCGTTATTTTATGTTATTGGAATAATCCGTATAATGTCCCGGAATGACACTCAACTATCTACACTCCAATACTCAATCCATGTCATCAACCCGTGAAAGGCCTTTGAATGAGCGCAAACGTCCTTAAACCCGAATTGTATTTCATTACCACAGAACCCTACTATGAACCCATAGGCGATGAAGTAAAGATTTTTCAAGCGGCCTATAGACGCCAACTACCGGTGTTACTTAAAGGCCCTACGGGATGTGGCAAAACCCGCTTTATGGAATATATGGCCTGGTTACTGAAAAAACCTCTGATTACCGTGTCCTGCCACGATGATTTAACCGCATCAGACCTGGTGGGCCGGTATCTCATTAAGGGTGGCGAAACCGTCTGGATGGATGGCCCACTGGCCAGCGCCGTGCGCAGCGGTGCTATATGCTATCTGGATGAAATTGTGGAAGCCCGTAAGGACACCATGGTGGTTATTCACCCCCTGGCCGATGATCGTCGGGTTCTGCCTATAGAGAAATTGGGGGAACTGGTAGAAGCCGGTGATGATTTCTGCCTGGCCATCTCCTATAACCCCGGTTATCAAAGCGTGCTGAAAGACCTGAAACAAAGCACCCGACAAAGGTTTGTGGCTTTGGAATTTGATTATCCTAATGAGGCATTGGAGACACAAATTGTCAGCAAGGAAACCGGCGTAGGTCCATCCCAGGCTGCCAAGCTGGTGAAATTCGCAGCTATGACGCGTAATCTCAAGGGCAGTGGTTTGGAAGAAGGCGCCAGTACCCGTTTGTTAGTACACGCAGCAAATTTGATGGTCGAAGGCATAGAGCCGGTGGTAGCCTGCCATAGTGCGATAGCTCAGGCATTGACCGACGATCCTGAAATGCTTGCCGCCATCAATGAATTATCCTCTTCCTTGTTTTAAACCGCTGTGAAAAACACTCCCGGACAAAAAACGCCCTTAACGGCACAACACATTGAAGCCTTGCTGGATCGTTGCCTGGACGTGGAGTTTTCCTTCATCAAGACGGAAACACCGGCACGCATTCTGGCGCAATTGGAACAGGAACAACAAGCTTACATCCTCAGCTGGGTACAGCGAGTGGCGGGTACCAATATTCAACTGGCCTATCAGTTTATCACCCATGCCATCGACGCATTGGAACATCTGAACAAATCCACGGTGGAAACCTGGGCTTTGCACGCCATGGATACCTACGATAAAACCGGACTGCATGCGGCATTGGAAGTGATTCGCAATGTGGACAACTTTGTTGAATTGGACCGTATTCGCAAGACCGGTGTCAGTTTTGAAGATCGTTCAGTGGTATTACAGCATTTCATCCATGGACTGTCCGGGCGCAAGTTGAATTTAAAAACCAGTCTGCATAGCCACACCGACACCGAAACCTTGTATGTACCCGAACTCATCAGCACCATGGATGACAAAGACAGCAATTTTCTGCTGTACAAAGCCAGCGTGGCACTGTTGTGGGCCCAAACCCGTTTTGGCACCTTTGCTGCCCACATGCCCGCCTTGCTGGATCAACACAAGCAGGACAGTCACTGGCTCCAACTGTTTCACTGCATGGAAACCCTGCGTCTGGAGTCCTGCATTCAAAGGGAATTGCCCGGCCTGTATCGTAGCATGACCGACATCAAAAGCCGCATAGGACACCAACTACCACCGCAATGGCTAGCCATTGCCGCCCGGTTGAGCCAAGCGAATACAGGCACGGCTTTGGTATTCCGCCTGAGCCGGGAACATTTAGGTAATCTGTCGCCCTATGAACCCCTACCTTATCAAGGTATTCTGGATCCGGAAAAAGCCATCGCCTGCATTGATGCACGCCTGCAGCGGGAAAAAGCACGCTTGCGTACAGCCTTATTTAAATTGCAGCAGGAACTGGGCAAACCCCAACAACAACCCCAACAACAACCGCAACAAGAACAACAAGCACCGCCTCAGTTTCAAAACAAAACCCACGAAAACAATCCGCAGGACTTGGATGTGGAAATCACTCTGGATGATCAACCGGTGCAACCCCCGGAGTCAGTCAAGGCCCTGCTCAGTTCCATTCAACAGGATCTGGGGGAAATACCGGATGAATACCTGGTGCCCGCCGGTCCGGGTGAATACGATCCCGCCCTGCTTACTGACCGGGAAGCCGATCCCAGTGATGTGTGGAAGGGTACTTATCATGAAGAAGGCGCCTTTCTTTACAATGAATGGGACTACCGTCGGCAACACTACCGCAAAAATTGGTGTGCCGTACGCGAACTGGAACTCACACCCCGCTTTGACCACTTTGCCCGGGACACGCTGAACAAATACAGTGGCCTGATAAAACATTTACGCCGAACCTTTGAGGCCCTGCGTGACGAGCACCGCAATCTCAAGCGTCAAAGCCACGGTGAGAATATTGATTTGGATGCAGTGGTGGAGGCTCTCGCCGACTGTAAAGACGGACGCGAAATGTCTGAGCATTTGTTTAGCCGAATGCACCGGGTGGAACGCAATATCGCCGTTTGTTTTATGGTGGATATGAGCGGCTCCACCAAAGGCTGGATTAACGATGCCGAACGTGAGTCGTTACTGTTGCTGTGTGAAACTCTGGAAACATTGGGCGACCGTTATGCCATATACGGATTTTCCGGCATGGCACGCAAACGCTGCGAGATTTACAAAATCAAGCAATTCCACGAACCCTACAACAATGAAATCAAAGGCCGCATCAGCGCGATCGAACCCAAAGATTACACCCGCATGGGTTTTGCCATTCGCCACCTGGGTCAAGTGCTCAATACCATAGAGGCCCGCACTCGAATCTTAATCGCCTTGTCCGACGGCAAACCGGATGACTACGACAATTATCGTGGAGAATACGGTATTGAGGATACCCGTCGCGCCCTTATGGAAGTCCGTCGCAGCGGCATTCACCCTTACTGTATTACCATAGACAAGGAAGCCAAAGACTATTTACCGCATATGTATGGCCCGGCGGCCTACACAGTGATTGACGAGGTGAGCAAATTACCAATGAAAGTCTCTGATATTTATCGACGTTTGACCACTTAGCAAGGTTGCTACCTGGCAGTTATACTGCCATAAAGGAACTATCACGATTTTAAGCTATCCAATGTTACTATGCGTTCACAGCTTTATATCACTTTGCTTATTCTCGGTTTTGGGGCCGGATTTACCGGCGCTGCGGCTGTGGCCGCAAAAGACGAGAAACCCGCTGCTAAAACCGTGGATAAAGTTCTGGTGCTCAAGGCTGAGCGAAAAATGTTTTTGTTACACAAAAACCAACGCTTGAAAGAATACAGTATCTCGTTGGGTGATGATCCCATTGGACATAAGCAGCAACAAGGCGACGAACGTACCCCCGAAGGCCATTACATCATTGACTACCGCAATCCCCAGAGTCGCTATCATTTGTCCCTGCATATCAACTACCCAAACGCTGCAGATAAACAACGGGCGAGACAAAAAGGCGTCAACCCCGGTGGAGACATCTTTATTCACGGCCTTCCCAATGGCATGGGCCTGTTGAGTTCCGCCTTCAAACACAGCGACTGGACTGACGGCTGTATCGCCGTAACTAACGAAGAAATAGAAGAAATTTGGCGTCTGGTAAAAAACGGTACCCCCATCGAAATTCGCCCCTAATATTCAATTATTAATATTAGGTGATTTAGTTCACATAATCTTTAGCTTTTCGCGGACTATCCGATACAAGGCATGAATCACCACGAAAATGGAGTAGAAGCGATGTATAGACTAGCCCTTTTACTGCTCGTTAGCCTGCTTGCAAGCTCTTTTGTCTATGCAGCGGAAGATTTTCCGGGCAGAACTCACAATAAGTATAAAAATGTGCCCTACATTGAGCTGAATGATTTACATAGCCGTTTGGCCAATGTCACTATTGTGGACGTGCGTTCGGCATTTGAATTCAACACGCTCAAAATCAAGAGCGCCATCAACATCCCGGTAGCATTTGACACTTTTGAAGATGAAGTTAAAAAACTGCATGCCAAGACCAAGAAAACTCTAGTGTTTTACTGTAATGGTCATACCTGTATGAAATCTTACGCCGCTGCCCAACGTGCCAAGGAAGCCGGTTTAGATGATGTGCTCGCCTTTGATGCCGGTATTTTCGACTGGACCAAGGCCCATCCCGATCAGGCCGTTTTATTGGGACAAAGCCCGGTCAATATCGGCGACCTGATACCCAAGAAAAAACTTAAAGCTCGTATGCTGGACCCCGACAAATTCAGCGATATGGCCACCCAAGATCAGTCGAAAACATTGGTAATCGATATACGTGATAAGTTTCAGCGCGCCGGTGTGGGCTTCTTTCCCGGCATGGAGCGTTGGACCAGCCTGAATGATATGGACAAGCTCTATATGCACGTGAAAAAAGCGGCCGCTAAAAACAAAACCATTTACATTTATGACGAAGTCGGTAAGCAGGTTCGCTGGCTGCAATACGCCCTGGAACGCCTGGGGGTGAAAAATTACTACTTCATGAGTGATGGCGCCCGTGGTTATTACAAAATGATCGCCAAAGCACCATAAGCTGATATCTCCACGGAAAAAGCCGGTTTACACCGGCTTTTTTTTGCATTTCCAAAAGCGCGGCTGGAACCGTGGCATTAATTATGCTAATTATCAAAGGATAGGCAACGAACAGAACAAGGGACCATACATGCAAACCACTAACCCCGAAGATATTCTGCAGTTTTGGTACAAGCCGGAAAATGCAACCCAATGGTTCAGCGCCACTTCGGAGTTGGATGTTGAAATCCGTATTCGTTACTTGCACGTTTGGAAACAAGCTTTGGACGGCAAACTGGATAATTGGAAAGACAATGCCAGTGGTTGTCTGGCCCTATGCATCATCCTGGATCAGTTTCCCCTGCACATTTTCCGAGGCAGCGCCAAAAGTTATTCATCGGAAGCAGCAGCCATTGACGTGGCCAAACACGCCATACGCCAAGGATTCAATAAACTCATTCCGGATGAACAAATCGCATTTTTGTATATGCCACTGATGCACAGTGAAAACAAAAATGATCAGGAGCTTTCGGTAAAACTGTTTGAATCCACAGGATTGAAAGAGAGCATCAAGTTCGCCCGTCATCACCGCGATTTAATCCAGCGCTTTGGCCGTTTCCCTCACCGCAATAAAATCCTGGGGCGGGAAAGTACTTTAGAAGAACTGAGTTACCTGGAATCCAAAGAAGCGTTTACCGGCTAGAACGCTCCCGCTTGGCCGGTGCCCGAGGTTTGGCACGACTTCGATCCAATGCTTCCAACAAACTGATATTCAAAGGTTTTTGTTGTACCCGAACCTTTTTTAAATGCTGAAAGATTTCTTTGGGCATACCTTCCGGTAGATCCACGGTGCTGTAATTGTCGTAAATTCGAATCCGGCCAATGTACTGGCTGTCTAAACCGGCTTCATTGGCAATGGCGCCTACAATATCTCGAGCCGTCGCCCCGTGAGTTTCCCCCACTTCCAGACGATACCCCAGCATGCCAGGATCCTTCGATGAAGATTTTTTATCCTTTTTCTTGTCACGCTTGGGCTTGTCCCGACCCGCCGGCGTGAATTCACTGTCTTTTTGTTTAAATTTGGATTTTGGCTTTTCGTCCTGATGCTTTCTGGCAACAGAGTCGCTGTTAGCGCTTTCTGTTTTACCCCGGGCTTGGCTTTTCGCAAATAAGCCACTGCCCCCCGATTGGGCCACCAAGGCAGCCGCTATGGTCTCAGCGCTGAACCCCGATTGTTGCTTTAAGGTTTCCACGACTTGCTCATAGGGCACCAAATCCTCTGTTTGTACGGTGTTAATCACAGATTCCATATATCGCTGCAAGCGCAAACTGGAGACCTCAGCTGAGGTGGGTATTTGCAGCGGAGCAATGCGACTTCCTGTCGCCTTTTCCAAGCCCCGCAACAGACGCATTTCTCTCGGAGCTGCAAACAGGATGGCTTTACCATTGCGTCCGGCTCGGCCGGTGCGACCAATGCGGTGCACATAAGCCTCTGAATCGTATGGAATATCATAATTAAATACATGGGTAATGCGAGATACATCCAAGCCACGGGCGGCAACGTCTGTGGCCACGACAATGTCCAGAGAACCCCGTTTCAGCTGCTCTACGGTTTTCTCCCGTAAGGGTTGGTTCATATCTCCGTTGAGACAAGCACTGGCAAATCCTCGCGCTTCGAGTTTCTGTGACAGTTCGACGGTGCTGTTTTTGGTCCGCACAAAAACGATCGCCGCATCCATTTCCTCTGTTTCCAGTATTCGGGTCAAGGCATCAAGCTTATGAATACCGTCGACTTTCCAGAAACGCTGTTCAATGGTTTCCACCGTTGTGGTATCGGCCTTGATGACCACCTGCTCGGGATTGTGCAAATGTTTCTGTGCCACTTTGCGAATGGCTCCCGGCATAGTTGCCGAAAACAAAGCCATTTGCCTCTCTTGTGGCAGCTGCTGCAAGATCCAATCAATATCGTCGATAAAGCCCATTTTCAGCATTTCATCGGCTTCATCCAGCACCACGCTGCGCAAGGATTCCACATGAATGGTTTTGCGTCGCATGTGGTCCATCACCCGCCCCGGCGTTCCCACAATCACGTGAACACCCCGTTTTAATTGACGCAGCTGTAAACCCATACTTTGACCGCCATATACCGGCAATACATGAAATCCGGGAAGAAAACGGCCATAGCTTTGCAGGGCTTCAGCCACTTGCAAGGCCAGTTCGCGTGTTGGCGTAAGTACCAGCAATTGGGTTTGACGCTGGTTCAAATCCAAACGCTGCAAAAGCGGTAAAGCAAACGCAGCCGTCTTTCCGGTACCGGTCTGAGCCTGGCCTAAGATATCCTTGCCTTCTAACAGTAAGGGAATACAAGACGTCTGGATGGGTGAAGGGGTTTCGTACCCCAATTCATTCAACGCCCGACAAACGGGCGCACTCAAACCAAGGTCACTAAACGGGGAAACCGGAGCAGACATATAAAAAACCTTTTAAATCACAATGTGGTACAAGTGGGTAACTGTGTGGAAATACTGCCTGCAGCGGTCCGTGGTTGGACGGTCCCGGATAGAGGTTCGTAATCGCGAGGATAATTATACCCCAACGGCGCGCTAATAACACCGCTCAAACGCAAATACTACAGGGTTTTTTGTCAAGAAGATAAAGAATCCCGGCTCCTGAACCGACACTGTTTTTACTAAAACAACCCAGGTCGGGCTTACGCTGTGGGAAATACCGTCACTATCCATTATTTGAACCAAACCGTGTGCTGCAACTCCGGTGAGACCGTTTTGGACGCCTTGCTGCGCCAGGGACAAAAACTCAGCTTTTCCTGCCGTAACGGTATCTGTCACACCTGCCTGTTACAGTGCAGTGCCGGTTCGCCGGGAGCGGAAGCGCAAAAGAGCTTGAGCCCGGACTTGGTGACCAAAGGCTACTTTCTGCCGTGCAAATGCCGCCCCGCCGATGATTTGCACATTGCCCCGGCCCAATTGGAAGACTTGTACACTCAGGCGGTAGTCCACAGCAAACAATGGTTGTGTGATTCGGTAATGAAACTTTTATTGCAACCACAATCCAATCTGATGTACCAGGGCGGCCAATTCTTGAACATCCTCCACCCGGGCGGTTGCGTGCGCAGCTATTCCATTGCCGGCAACTTTCTGGAAGATCCCTACCTGGAACTGCATATCAAACACCACCCGCAGGGAACACTAAGTCATTGGCTCTGCAACAGCGTAAAAGTAGGCGACACGCTATCCATACAAGGCCCACAGGGTCGCTGCTGCTACCATAAGCGTCTGAGACCGAAAAACCTCTTATTGATCGCCAATGGAACCGGCTTGGCTCCACTGCAAGGCATTATCCGCGACGCCCTGGCCGAAGGACACCGAGGGAATATCTACTTGTATCACGGTAGTCGCCAAGCCTCCGGCCTGTACCATCGAGACTATTTCAAGCAATTGCAGCAGGAACACAGCAATTTGTTTTATCAGGCCTGCGTATCCGGCAATAACACCTCCGCCCCGGAGCTGCACCAGGGCAGAGCCGATTCAACGGCATTTGCAAACCATCCGGATCTAACAGACTGGGCGGTGTTTATCTGCGGTTTACCCGTCATGGTAAGCAATGCCGCAGTAACAGCGGCTCGCTTAGGAGCGGCGCAAGACGATATATTCTCGGAAGGATTTGATTAAACGCCTCAATCGTTCAGCAACAACACCTTACCCTGAGCGGTTTGGGTCTCGAAATAACGGTGGGCCTTGGCAACCTCGTTAAAGCCAAAACGTTCCTTGTCCAACAAGAGCGTTAACTCACCTTGGTCAACCAGAGAAACCAGTTGGCGCAAAATTTCTCCATGCCCTGCTCTACCCACGTTGTGCAACAAAGGGATCAACATAAACACGACATGCAATGACAGCCCTTTACTATGCATCAAACTCAAGTCTTGCGTAGAGCGTGTGGAAACCGAAACCACGGTGCCATTCAATGCGGCCGCTTGGAAAGATTGTTGTATGTTGTCACCACCCACAGTGTCAAAAACCACATCAAACCCCTTTCCATCGGTTGCCTGTTGCACGTATTCCGCAACGTTCTGTTGCCGATAAAGAAAACACTCGTGGGCACCTAAGCGTTTGGCTATTGCTGCTTTCTCTGCCGAGGAACAGGTCGCATACACCTGAGCACCGCGACTGCGAGCCAATTGAATGCCTATATGACTTACGCCACCGGTAGCCCCGTGAATCAACACACTTTGCCCGGCCTGCAATTTGGCTTTTTCCATCAGAGCCGTCCAGGCGGTTATGCCTACCAAAGGCAAAGCAGCTGACTGAGCCAGATCCATTTTTGCCGGGGCCGGTGCAAGCAGACGAGCATCCACCAGCATTTGATCGGCCAAAGCACCCCCGGTACCTCTTACGCCTCCGCCGCAACTGATCACCTTATCCCCCACGGCGAAACCTTGCACGTCATCCGCCACCGCTGCCACGGAACCGGATACATCACCGTGCAACACGGCGGGAAAGTCCGGCGCAATGGCGGCCAACTTACCTTGACGAATTTTAGTATCCACCGGGTTAATGCTTGTGGCCATGACGTTAATCAACACATGCCCCGGACACAATTGCGGGGCCTGCAATTGCGTTTGCGTAAACACTTCAGGTGCGCCGAACTCCCGAATTACCATCGCCTTCACTGTCATTCCTCCCCAGTACCACAATGTGAACGCACATATTACAGTCCTACGCTATAAAAACAAGCGCTACTTCACGATACTAAATACAACTATATATAAGCTTCGTATTCGCCTCGACATTTAACACACGTTTAATAAATTTCCCTTGCACCAACGCCGATAAAAATTTTGTATCTATTTGTGCAGGTGCCTCATGTTATCAAGAAAAGATATGTCAACAATTAATGGCGGCACACTGGGTTTATTTTTCCCGCTGTGTTACATGAACAAAAACGAGTTGGAGCTTTTGGCTCAGGACGTCATCGTCTTTGTCGGAAAGAAAGGCAAACGCCTGGTAGAACAAGGCTCCACCGATCACAAAGCGCTCTATCTGATCAAAGGCAAAGTCTGCCTGGAAACAGACGATGGCAAAAGGCAATTTATTGAAGAATACACTCGCGCCTCCAAAAGTCCGGTGTCGTTTTCCGATCCGCATAAATACACGGTCACCTGTGACACCACCGTGGAATTTATGCGTATAGACAATCATATTATCGATAACCTATTAGAACGCCATCGTGATGCGCATCAATGCCAGTTCGACTACAGTTGGCTGAACAACCCCCTGTTTTTTGATATCTACCGGGACTTAAGTCAGGATGCGCTGATTATCCCTACATTGCCCAAGCTGGCTCTGAACATTCGCAAAGCCATTGATGATGATGCTGACCTGAGAAAAATCGAAATCCTGATTCAGGCGGACCCCACTTTAGCCACTATATTAATTCGCACAGCCAATAGCGCGCTCTATAAGCGCGACAACCCCGCCGAGACCATTGAAAAAGCCATAATCCGCTTAGGTATGCAAACCATTAAAAGTCTGGTGACCCACTATTCGTTAAAGAGCTTGTTCCGCACCGAATCCACAATTCTCAAAGCCAGAATGCACGACCTGTGGATACACAGCACGGAAGTGGCCGCCATGTCTTTTGTATTGGCCCGCAAACTTATGACATTGGATCCTGAACATGCCCTATTGCTTGGCTTACTCCACAATGTGGGGGCACTGCCCTTATTGAGCTACGCTGACAAGTACTCTGAATTCCGCAACAACCCCGAAAAACTCGATAAAGTTGTCGTTGAATTATCCCATCATATCGGGGCACTGGTATTCGATGAATGGGGTTTTCCAGAAGATTTTGTTCAAGTTGCCAAAGAAAGTAACAACTGGGGGAGAGAATCCGGTGAAAGAGCGGACTACTGCGACTTAATCATAGCGGCCAAATACCATACCCTGCATTCACACGGTAAAACCGCAGCTTTGCCGCCACCGGAATCGGTACCGGCATTGAGAAAGCTCGGACTCATCGAGGAACTGAGCGACAACGAGCGCTTACTTTCTGATGTCAAAAATCAAGTGTGGGAAGTCCGGCGTATGCTGTCGATGTAACACCCGACTATTTGACCCTTAAGTGCTTCGCACTTAAATCCAATCGTGCCCACCACACACTTACCAGCCGAAAATGGAGTTATCCTGCAGTAAGTTGTGATCCTCGTAATCCAAGGTCTGTGCCGGTTCAAATGACGCCGTCTTGCTTTGAAATCTTTGCAATATAGGTAAGGTGGACGTTTCCCCTTTCGTCAGGGAATGAATAATTTTATCCCGTTCGGCAGAAGTGATCCTCGTACTGCTGGTAATTCCCTGGTTGGTTAAGGCCACACTGCGGCGCAATATACGAGTTCTATTGCGCAATTCTTCGTTGGACGATTTACGATAAAAAGCCGATCGAATGATCAGTCCCCGGCACTCTCCCTTCATAAAAGCCACTGCGGCTTCCTTAAACCCACCATCGATAATTTTGTATTTAGGCTGCCGCGCCGGATTGGGAAACATGGCGAATAAGGTCAAAGCCCCAAGATTGGGAGCCGGTAAAGTACAGATCATTTGCCCAAAGAGATCATCGGGCGTTTTGATACGTTCATCATCCTGAGCTGTCAGCAATACAAATTGCAAGGAACCCGACAATTTGACTAATGGCTTTGCGCCCAAGTGCCGAATCCGCCAAGCCGCAAAATGGGGACCGTCAAAAACGATATCATACTCATCGTTTTTCATTTTCTTTTCGTATTCCCGCCAGCTTTGTGGATGCTGGTAAACCACGGACTTACCCAGTAGTTGCGACAAATGTTGTGCTAAGGGCGCGTATACCCGTTCACCTTCCTGTTTACTTTCTCTTGGAGGAGCGCTCATTATCAGATCGGCGTGCACAACTGCCGAACAAATTATCAGCAAACACGATACAACCCTTAACAGCCAAATCCTTGACATGCTTATGGGATCCCGCCCCTATTTATAATCGTCGTTGATATTAAGAATTCTTCTAATTCTAAATAATTATAATTAACGTAATACTTAGATTATGCTTACGCGCCCCGCTAAGAACTACCGTAGCACAGTTTCAGTTACAAAAGTAAGCACCAATTTTATTCAACTCGCACCGCCCACCAAGTCAACCCATGGACAACCCAGAGATAAGATTGGTGTCTTGTCGGCGTTTGTAAAATGATACGGATCAATTTTCCCTGCCCACCCCACAAACAGCACCATTAAGTCTATATTTTTCATACAAAATCCCGAACAAATCAACACCACAGGCGAACCTGGAAACGGCGATATTGGAGAAAGCCACTTGCTTATTTTCGTTAAAAATTGAATACTTTAGTGACTAGCACTGGAAGGATCCGGGTTGTGTGGTTTTTGTGCCCGGATGAACACAATATACACAACCCAATTAAGTGTAAGCGCAACATTTCTAGTTTAAGTGCCGGGAATCCACCATAAAATCTATGGTCTTAGTGCTGGTATTGCGCAAACGATAAGTTTGTAAGGGGGGTACATCCATTGCTGTGTCTATTGTGCAGACAAGGCAACGTTCGTGGCTACCAAAGAGTATTGCCACGCAAGCCTGTGTTAACAACGACTGTATTAATCGTGTCATTTTTTGCTGTGTTTCAGCTCGCTCGTGCCGAAGCTCAGTTTGAAACTCATATTGATTCCACCATTTATAAATTGGCAACGGAACACAACGACCGTTCCGCACAGTATTTGCTGGGTAAGAAATATCTATTGGGAAAATCCGTTGAGCGAAACATGGCCGAGGCCATTAAGTGGCTGGAACTGGCTGCCGCGCAAAATCACAAGAAAGCTCAATATAGCTTGGGCAAGATGTACCTGTACGGCGAAGGCGTTGCTGCCAACTATATCTACGCTTTGGATTACCTATCCAAAGCCGCCAATGCCAACCATGTCGGGGCCCAATTTGAACTGGGCAATTATTACGCCATGGGTGTGGTCGGACCGAAGAACTATCAAAAGGCCGTCAAGTGGTATCGAGAAGCCGTTGATCGTCAATTTGCACCGGCCATGTCGGCGCTGGGTAAAATCCTCTATGAAGGCAGCGGCGATGTACGCCAACAAACGATTGAAGCTCGTAAATTGCTGCAAGCCGCGGCCGATGCCGGAGAAACCGATGCAGTGGAATATCTCCGTAATGCCAAACAAAACGGTAATGTGATCGCCGCCACCGGTTCATCCGCACCCCAACCCACTTTAAGTGATTTGGAAATCAGGGCACAAAAAGGCGACAGCAATGCTCAATTTGAATTAGGCACCGCTTACCTCAACGGTGAACTGCTACGAAAAGACACCCTGGCCGCGGCAAAATGGTTTCGCATGGCCGCCAATGAAAGTCATCCGGATGCCCAATACCAACTGGCTATCATGTATCGCGACGGTGTGGGCGTGGCGCGCGACCCGGGTAAATCCAACTATTGGATGAAAGCTGCAGCAAAGGCGGGACACCTACTGGCCTTACGCCAGAACCTGGACGATTCCAACCCATTCACAGACGCCGGCATTGGCTCACAAGCACAAGCTGACCTGGATCCAGCTCCCAGTCTGACGGCCGGCTCACGTTTAAATCCCGCCGAAATGAACACACCTGACCTGCAAAGCGCAAGTCTCAACCCGGCGCTGGACCCTGAGCCCGTTGACGTAAAAAAAGCAGACAGCGATCCCCGCTTGGATTCCAATCCCGATATCCAGAACCAGTTGGATCGCAGCCTCAACACCCTGAGCACGGACAGCGCCATCGACCGTGATGGACCCAGCCGTCCGGATGCTCAATTTGCCTTAGGCATGAATCACCTCAACGGGATCGGTGTTGATCGCAACCGTAACCTCGCCGTCTCCTGGCTCACCAAGGCTGCCAGCCAAAACTATGCGCGAGCCCAGTTTGCTTTGGGACAGCTGTATTTTTCCGGCGAACATTTTCCCATCAATACAACCAAAGCCAAAGAGTGGCTAATCAAAGCCGCCGACAACGGCCACGTAGAGGCTAACTTGCTATTGCAGGACATGCTCAACGGCGTGGCGACAGCACCGGATTCAAAAACCACTGATGTTGCCCTGACCAAGACCGATAAGCCGGGTGCTGATATAGCCCAACAAAACCCGGCAGTTGCCCCCTTGATTCAAACCGCAACACTGGATCCGGATATTGGTATGGATCCCTCATTGCAGCGCACCAGCACCGATGCCGCCAATTTCGACCGCGCACCAAGTCAACCATCCACGCAGTCCATAGGCCCCGCTACCCTGGAACCGGGCATAGCATTGGACCCGGTCTCCACACCCGTACAAAAGCTGTCGACACAAAGAAGTTCCCGCGAAGCATTCACTCAAACAACGCTGGAAAGCACCAATCGCAGGCCAAGCCCCAGTGTGGCAGCAGCCGCTGCAAACCAAGCGGCCGCTCCAAGTGCGCCTCCCACCCAAGTGGCGTTTAACACCCCACCAAACAATCTACCCCCCATCAGTAATGTGAAACTACCGGACGCAGAACTGCAAAGAGCCGAACGGGGTGATAGCCAATCCCAATTTAAAATTGGTATGATTTATATACTGGGCAAAGGCAAACGCACCTCCCAGGACAAGCAACAAGGTATCAAATGGTTAACCAAAGCCGCTGACAGTGACTACTTGGAGGCTCAACTAAAACTGGCCGAACTGTATTACAATGGCGAAGATATCGGGCAAAACTTTTCCGCGGCAGCCAAATGGTATGAAAAAGCGGCCCTCACCGGAGACAGTGACGCGCAATACACCATAGGCAATATGTATAAAGAAGGTTTGGGTGTGCAGCGGGATAACAGCAAAGCCATTAAATGGCTACGCAAAGCAGCCAACCAAGGGCATCACATGGCAAAGAAAAGTCTGGGCGGCTGTCGCATCTGCTAGGGCTGGCACCAAGCATACTAAAAACGAAACCTGGGCCTGTGTTTACAAGGCTTATAATTAGAAGATTACGAGGGGCGTCATGGGACGAATACTGCTATCCTTACTTACTTTTTCCATTTTGATATTACCACCGTCGGCACGGGCTCTGGAATTCAGCCTGTTCGGCGATGTGTCTTTTACGTCTCACGACGGTGAGCAGTCCTTTGGCATTGGTTCCTTTAACCTCATTGCCGATCAACACGTGAGTGAAACCAGCTCCATCACTACGGACCTTATTTTCCAAACCGGTGAGCACGGCATTGAGGTGGAACTGGAACGCTTTAAAATTACCAAGGAGACTGAACTGGCCAATGTCACCATGGGCCGATTCCATAAAACCCTGGGTTTCTGGAATCACAACTTCAATCACGGCTCTCTATCGCAAGACACCGCTTCGCGGCCTTTCTTTTTGGAATTGGACAACTCCCACGAAGGTATTTTCCCTGCGCACATGGTAGGACTGTTGCTGGGTAAAGAGCGAGAAAACTATAGCTGGCAATTTGCCTATGGTAATAACGCCGGCATGAATACCGAGGAAGCGGCCTTGGCAGCCGGTTCCGGTGGGGAAATGCACGGTGAAATGGAGTCCTTGAACCGTAGCGATCCCAGCGGCGATAAAGCCTATGCGTTTCGCGGCACCTACCGTGTTAATAACGATATGGAAGTGGGCATGTTCCTCATGGCCAACAATATCGTTGAAACCGGCGGCGAAGATGGAGCCACCGCTCTGACCACCCATGGCAATATCCTGTTTACCCAAAATGTGGTGGGCTTCGACGCCAGTTACAATAAAGAAAAATTTTATGTATTCGGTGAATACTATAATGTAAGCTATGAGGATAACCCCTTCATTGCCGGTTTCAATACCGCTTCGTATACCGCTGACGCTTTCTATGTACAGGGAGGCTATCGATATTCCAGCGACATCCGCATTGCCTTGCGGTATGAAAATTTGAGTTTTGGGGACAATGCCACCTTTCTGCAATTTCACGAGTTGGTTCCGCAAACTCGAACCATCGTCGCTGTTAACTACCGCATTGAAGAAAGTAATTCCTTGCGCTTTGAAATGCAGAACATTTCTCCGCAAGGGGGTGGTGGTGAATCCTCCATTACCATTCAGTGGTTCTTCTATTTGCTGTAATCTCTACTTTGACAACACCGGTATCGAGCCGGCGGTTCATCGTTCATAGCGATTAAAAAAATTCTACCTGGTGGAATACACAAGTTTTTCCACCAGGCAGGAGTCATAAACTCACGATTGTATCCAGCCACCTGCCGCCTGAAGCGGTTCAGGGTCATTACCGCGGGTGACCCAAAAGATCAGTGCTTTAAAACCATCGCCGTCACGGAATGTGGGAGCATAGTTTAAACGCCACTCAGGATCCGGTTTGTCGACATTACTTGTACCGACGGTTGTGGCCGGAAACCGGTCCCAGCTTAGCGCCACAAAATCATGGGCCAAGGTTTTACCCTGATTTTCTCCACTGGGCACCTGCGTCTGCAAATCAAAACCCAGAGCCACGACATGCAGCTGATAATCTGCACTTGTTGTGGTGCCATGCGGAGAATACCCGGCTTTGAGGGTATTACCATCCCAATGCACCCGAAGTACGCCGCCCTTTGAAAACTTTGCATTGTTACCGGGCTTTGCCCTCTCCTCTGTCGCAGATGGCAATATGCGCGGCCGAAACCAACCGCGCCACTCCCTGCCATTGAGGAAAAATCCGGGGGTATAGACGCTTCCTGCGTACCCGTGACGAGCATATTGACGTTGTCGTTGGGAAAATCGTGCTTGGGAAAACGGATCCTGCCAACCCAGATAGTTCCAATAATCCACATGAAAAGCCACCGGGACCAGAGTCTGCCATAAAGCCGGGTCCTGCCGCAGTTGGCGCAGCCACCGGTCTGCCGGAGGACAACTGCTGCACCCTTCGGAAGTATACAGCTCCAACAATCGTACCTGCTCTTGCGAACTTTGCAGCTGTAACGAAGCAGCAGAACAAGCTCCTGATAATAAAAACAAAATTAAAAATACGCGGGCCATGGGACACCTCCTATGCACTATTCTAGGACAGGCTCATCACAAATCTTTCACGGCAAGGACCAATCGGCAGGGGACGTGCTATAATTCGAGCAAACATGGTCGCATTCAGGCACATTCTTTTTATAAACAATGGGTTACTGATTTCTCACTTGACTTAAAATGAAATTATCCCCCGATTCTCAACGCACTCCGTCCCTATCCATTACCTACATTTTGATTTTTACAATCGGTCTGGCCTGTATGACCGTAGCCGGCTATTTTTTGATTGAAGGCTTGTCGCAATTTTCCGGCAGTGATGGCGCGCGACGCATGCTCATTGTCGGCGGTGTGTTATTTCAGCTTACGGAATCCATTTGTTTTATCGCCGCATCGGCATTGACATACCACTCGCTGCGCTGGCGCTACATTTTATTAACACTGGGTATAATTTTGTTTAGCTTCTCCATTGCCGTGATGACGCTGGCGCAAAAAACCGCCCTGCAAACCGGCGAGGCCCAGGCCAATGCCATTGATGAAAAACGCGAACACATCCGCCGCCAGATCCAGAGCCTGGAACAAGTCATCGGCAGTTACCGTTTCAATGCGGAAAAACAAAGCAAGTCCATATATAAAGACAGCCGCGCCATGGGACAGGATTCCATCAACCGGGCAGCAGAAATGGAAGAGAAAAAAATTAAATTATCCGAACAACTGTTTCAGCTCAACCTGCAACGACGTCAAACATCGTCCGACTTTTTTAAACGCCTGGAAGAAATCACGGGTTTTACCGCCAAAACCACCGAATTTTATTTCCTGGTGATTCGGTCCCTGTTGCTGGAACTCAGTGGTATTATTTTAATGTCCTTTGGCGCCAATTTACGCGCCTACAACAAATTGGTTGCGGACGCCAAACAAGTGGATATTGAAGCCACCATTGCCAAACGAACCATACCCAAACCCGCCAACCCAAATCCCACAATGGCGACTCTCACAGACACGAAACCGGCGATTGAAAACAGTGAGACCGGGACAAACAAACCTGTTGAACCGGCTCAAGCTTCTTTAGCAGAGGAACCTAAACTGGAACCAAGCGTATCCGTAAAAACAACACCCGAAACAACACCCGAAACAACACCCGTAACAACACCCGTAACAACACCCGTAAAAAAACCGCCCTTAGTGCGACCACGGCAAGTACAAACTCATCCCAATGTCGCTGCGACCAGGCAACCAAGCATCATTGACGGCAGTGACCCCAGTGACGAAGAAACCATCGCTGCCACTGACCCCACTGAAGCAATACCCCACATTCCCAATCAACCCTTGGATTTAATCTGTAATATGGCGGCAGATTTATTCGAACAAAATATTATTGGCAACTTGAAAGCCCAAACCATTCAAGCCGGTTTGGCAAAACATTGCCATAAAAAAGTCAGTGAAGAACAAGCTCGCATAGTTTCAAAAATTCTCACCAGCCGTTTGGAAGAAACTTGTTAGGATGGCCCGAAAAACGGTGGGTTTAACCCAGACTGTCCAGTTCCGGACCCATAATATAGTCCACCGTTGCAAAACCTTTTTCTTCGAGCAACTCCTCCAGTTCCTCATAGGAACCCGACCCCTGTTCCTGATACGCAGCGATTAATCCCGTGGCATTACGAAACGCTTCGTGTTCTTCCATATCCTCCGGAATGCTCAGCAAGCGAATATTACGAAATTCACGACTGGGGAGGATCATTAATTTTATTTTCATGTAAAACTCCGATTCACGCTGGAATCAAAAGTATAACACAGTAAAACCGATGCGCAGTGCAGCCAATCAAGACTCACCCGCGCGGCACAAACAAGCATCAGAGTTTTATCAACTCTCCTTCTTTTAACTGGAAAGTATCCAGATCACTGGCCAAATGCAGATTTCCGGAGAACGCTTGCCGTGCCTCCGTTTCCAACTGTAACAATGCCTCCGCGTTTTCACGACCATGGTAACGCGGACTAAAGTGGGTAAGCACCAGATTCTTCACACCTGCCGCTTGTGTGTAAGCGGCAATACCGGCCGCGCTGCTATGCCCATAATCACGCTTGGAAGCTTTTAGCGTCGCTTCATCGTAGGTCGCCTCATGAATAATCACATCCAATTCCTCTGCCGCACTCAATAATTGCGGCGAATCGTTATCACCACCGACCAGCACCCGTTGTTGTTGCACAAAGGACACAATGTAATCGGCACTCTTGAGCGTGGTGCCATCTTCTAAATCCACGTCCATGCCGCTTTGTAATCGCCCCCACAACGGACCGGCCGGTACTCCTTGTTGTTGTAACTTAAGGGTCAACAAGCGGGTTTTTTTCCGGCCGGCAGTAAAACAATAGGCATAAGAAGGAACCCGATGCGATAACTCTACCCGGCTCACGTCCATACCGGCGGCGCTGATACTATCTTGCAGCGAACTCACATCAATGAAAGATAATTCGTAGTTCAAATTAAGACAGGTAGCACGGAGGGCTGCATCCAAAAAATGTTTTAGCGGTGCCGGTCCGACAACTACCAAAGGAAGCCGGCGAGCATTCATCGCCGCACTGGCCAACAAGCCCGGCAGACCGAAACAATGATCGCCGTGAACGTGGGTGATAAATATCGCTTCTAACTTAGCCAGGGAATACGATGTACGTAACAATTGGTGCTGTGTTGCCTCACCACAATCCACCAGGCACCAGGACTTTTTATCATCACAGCGTATGGCTAGACCGGATACGTTTCGACTGGTAGTGGGTACGCCGGAAGAGGTTCCTAAAAACGTGAACTGCATATCAGCCGGTGTCCGTCATTATCCTTGTTAACCACGTAATTGTTACGCAATATTAAATCCTTTTGGTGGACTGGGTAACTCCACCACTTGACAACTCACGTCTGTTACCTGAGCAAGCTGTGGCCCCTGCCACAACCAGTCTTTGAGTTGCTGAACCGCGTCTGCATCGCCACAGGCCAGCACTTCCACTGTACCATCTGCCAGGTTATGGGCATAACCTGTTATTCCCAGGCCAAGAGCTTTTTCCCGAGTCGATCCCCGAAACCATACCCCTTGTACTTTGCCACTGACACGGCACTTTTGACAACTATCCATCACAACTATCCATCACAATGATCCATCGCCATCATCCACACTCAAGGCAGGACCACGGTCACTTTGCGGCCGGTACGGTAGAATTGGCCTTTACTGGAGAACTTTACTTTCACTGCGTAACGATTGGATTGGGGAAAAGGCTCATATGCCACTTCTGAAACCGTTGCCTTGATTCTGGACTTACCGACAAGAATAGTAACTTTCGTGCCCATTTTCACCTTGGGTAAAGCAGAACCGGTTACAACGAACTCTGCCGCCATGGTGTCGGTCGCCGCCACCTCTAACAAGGTAAGCGCGGTTTGACTGCTGACCACCGTTTGACCCGGTGTCGCTTGAAGCGCCACAACAACGCCATCAAAAGGCGCAGTGATCTTACTGTAGTGTAACTCGTACTCAGCTAATGCCGCTGTCTTTTTAGCATGACTGAATGCAGCCAGGCTTTTTTCATACTGGATGTGCGCGGCTTCCAACTCATGATTGGACAACAAGGTGCGCTCATATAGCTCAATATTACGCTCCAACTCCTGTTTGGCTTCTTTGTTTAAACGCTCCTGGTATTTCAAATTCACCATGGCATATTCGGACTGAGCCTGGAACACCCGAGCATCCAATGACAATAACACATCACCTGCTTTTACCCGATCTCCTGCTTGCACTTTGATTTCAGCCACCACTCCGTTTACAGGAACGCTAAGCGCGGCTTTTTGGTACCAATTAATCCGGGCTTCCACTTCCTCTGCCAGAACCACGTCGCCGAGCCACAACAGGCCAATCAGTATGGCCACCGGCTTAGCCGCTTTTGACTTACTTAGTTTCACTTGGCTTCTCCTTCACGGGAAACACATCCTTACCTAATAAAGCATCCAGTCTGGCCCAGGCAATTGCGGTATCATAGGTCACCTTGGCCAATCGATAGCGGGCATCGGAAACCTGTACCATGGAATCTCCCAGGTCTGTTTTCCATTCCAATTCATACAGCGCCCGGCTTCTGTCCAGATATAACTCTCTGAACTCCGATTCTTTCTGCATATGATCCCGCAATACGCGCAATTCGTCGAGCAACTGCCAGGTTTCCAGGATTTTTTGCCCCACATCCATTTGCACCTGATTATATAAGGCCTGTTGTTTCATCAAGGTGCCTCGAGCTTGAGCCAATGCCGCATCACTCCTTCCCCCCGTCCACAAAGGAACGTTGAGACGTAGCTCCACTTCCCAGCGATTTCGATTGCCAAAAGCACGAGTATATTCTGCCATGCGGGCTTCAGTGTCGATGAAAGGGCGCCCAAACGCACGGGCCGACTCCATGCTATCCTGTGCAGCCTGCAGCTTATAGCGCATAGCTTTAAGTACAGGATTGTGTGCCAAAGCCTGTTGTTGCAAAACCTCAATATCCGGCAACTTGTCAAACAAACCCGTCAGTTTGGGTTCCGCCACTTCGGCCGCCAATTCGCCCGGCCGATTGATACTGTTGGCCAAACGATTTCGACTGCTGCGCTGTAACGATCGGCTGGAATAGAACTTACGTCGACTGTTTTGATAAATCGTTTCCGCTTCCAGGATTTCAATATCGGATTTTTGTCCCAGTTCCTGACGTTTTCGCAACCTATCCAGGCTGACAAAGGCGACTGACATGGCCTCATTGTCGCGTATGAATGACAGGTCCGCTAACAATACATCAAAAAAGTGCCGCATGATTTCTATGCGATGGCGATTTCGAGTCGCCACCAAATCCCACTGACTACCTTGCTCGTTTTGCTGCGCCGCATCTTCGGCATGGGAACTGTGTCCGAAATCATAAAGGCGTTTTTGCAGAGACCACTGTACATAGTGATCTTCCTCAGCTTCCACACCGCCCGGGGGTTCCACATATCGTAGGGCACCTTGCAATGTAGACTGTAACCCGGTGGCGGATTGCGCACCCAGTGTACGTGCCTGGCTGTGCTCAATCTCTGCCAATGCGTGAAGCACGTTGGGGTGAGAATCCGTACCAAGACTAAGAACATAGTCTAATGTCAGCGGGGATGGTAATGGACTGCGTTGATCTGCAGCGGACACCGCATCGGTTGGCGCTTTCATATCTCCCGAACCCGGATCGGCACCCAACAGCCCACAGACTGACAGGAGTGATGCACTTATCAATGCTTGGTTGTATATACGCATTTTTTCTAACTCTTATGGAAAGCCGGCCGTTGTCTAAGACATCGGATTTAAAGCTTCTCCTGCGCTTTTTTTCTTTCCCGTTTGTATTTGGAAAACCGCATTTTTTCGTAACCGCCCTGAACCACAAATTCTCCTAACCAAAGGAACTCCTGTATTCCATTGGTAGCGCCCGTGTAACGAACGATTTGTTTCCCGGACAAATCATAGAAGGCAAACACCGGCGTGGCCCTGACCCGGTTAATCTTAAAAGCGAAGTCTTTTTGCGACATGACCTCCCCGCTAAAACCGGTGATTTCCACATCACCCTCGATATCGACGGCAATGTTAAGAAAGTGCTGCTTGAAATAAGCTTGTACTTCGGGCTGGTTCAACACGGTTTCTTTCATTCGATGACAAAAGGGGCACTCGTCCATTTCAAAGAAAATCAAAATCCCCTTTTTACCCATTTCCCGGGCCCGCTCCACTTCTTCTTGAAAGTTTCCCCAGGTTTCATCAAAAAAATACACATAGGGGTCTTTACCCCCTGCGCCCAAAACCGAACTTGCATATAGGTACAGACATAACAATAAACTCAGCGGGTATCTTGTTAACATAAGCGACTACCTGACTCTTAACTGACTTACCAAACAATTTCCTAAATCGCTGCTCTCAATTGGATTGTGCCGATTCTGATCCGGAACGCGAAACCACTGCTTTGTTGCTTTCCTGAGTGATAAATTCTTCAATCATTTTTTTAGTGATAGGACCGGTCTGTTGAGCCACCAATTCTCCACTGGGAGAAACCAAAAAGGTGGTGGGCAAACCGGTAATGATACCCAGCTCACTGCGTGCAACCGGTTTCATACGTAAAATGGGGTAACTCATAAAATAGTCTTCTACGAATAATTTGAGCTTAGCCAGTTCCACATCTTCAAAATCGATACCCAGGACGACGGCATTCTTGTCCTTATGAGCCTCGTGAAAATCCACCAATTCTGGAATTTCTTCCAAACAGGGGGGGCACCAGGTGGCCCAGTAGTTCACCACAACCCACTTGCCGCGATAATCGGACAACTTATGTTGTTTTCCATGAATATCCATAAGGCTAAAGTCAACCTTGCTCGCGGGAGTCGAATCCGCAGGTTTTGAATGTTCTGGTTTTAAGGGCGCTGGTTGGTCCGGCTTTGGTTTTTGTGCCGCAAGCGCGGGCCCAGCCAGTAAAGCCAGGATCGTGGGGATAATAAAAACCGGTTTAATCATGCTAGACCTCTCAGTGCCTCTCAGTGCCTCTCAGCCGGGACCGTGAGTGATCCCTGGGCAATGGTAATGAATTTGCGCCTTCTACGCCATGATAATTTAGACAAAAAAAAGCCCGGGAGTTCACCGGGCTTTTTCTCATTTTTCATGTACTTAGTCGGGCTATAGAGCTCCAGCTTCGAGTACATCGTCGACCACGCCATAGCGCATGGCCAGACGGGTGAGTGCCACATCACTGCTCACACCCAGTTTATCGTATAAACGATGGCGGTAGGTGCTGACCGTCTTTGGGCTGAGACACAATTTGTCAGAAATTTCTTGTACTTTAGTACCCTGAGTCAGCATGAGCATCACCTGAAGCTCTCTGGGCGATAATGAATCAAAGGGTGATTCATCGCCCCCGGGCATGAGTTTTAATGCCAAGTGCTGTGCCACATCGGCACTGATGTAGCGCCGGCCGGAATACACTTCTTTGATTGCATTAATAATTTCATCTACGGCGCAGCCCTTGGTCAAATACCCCATAGCCCCCGCCTGCAGCATTCGAGATGGGAAAGGATCATCCATATGAATGGTGACCACAATAACTTTCAACTCCGGATACATCTGAATCAGTTTTCGAGTAGCTTCAAAGCCACCGATGCCCGGCATATTCACATCCATTAACACGACATCCGGTTTGTGTTGACGGACCACTTGAACCGCTTCTTCGCCACTGGACGCTTCTGCGACAACTTCGATTTCTGGAACATCACTCAACAGGCGAATAATACCGGTTCGCACCAGTTCGTGATCGTCGACGATAATAACCCTAATCATTGCAATACCCCCGCATTGTGCGTGCATTGGAGCGTCATGCTCGCCATACACACCCTAGATTCCAACATTCTACCGTAAATTACAAGTAAATAGCGAGTAAATTCTAACCAATTGAATACTATGACTCAATGGTGAAAAGTGCAATTTTGTATTTCTAATACCTGATTTAACTGGGGTTATAATCTGGGGAGGGGTTATAAACTGGACTCGGCATTCACCACCAGACGGTAGTCTTCATTGGCTTGTTGCAGGCGTTGCGGGGTACCAATATCCATCCAAAATCCCTGATAATACTCACCGCTGATTTGACCTTGGGCAATTTTCTCTATGAGCAACGGTGCCAAAGCGCGTCTTCCCGGTGTGTATTGGGCAAAAAATTCCGGTTGATACACCGCCAGACCGCTGAAGGTCAACTTCCGTTCCCCAACCGGGTGTAGCATCCCCTGCTGCAGCGCAAAATCCCCTTTGAGATTGTGTTGTGGATTGTCCACCAAAACCAGATGGGCTAAGGCCGCCGGAGCGCGCGGCACCTGAGAAAAAGGATAGTCCAACAAGACATCACCATTTACCACTAAAAAGGGCTTATCTCCCAACAGAGGCAGTGCTTTAATTATCCCTCCGGCGGTTTCCAGCGCCTCCCCCTCGGCAGAATACTGAATTGTTACACCGAAACGGCTACCCGAACCCAGGGCCTGTTCGATTTTCTCTCCCAACCAGGCATGGTTAATCACGATATCCTTAAAACCTGCCTGAGCCAAACGCTCAATGTGATGTTGAATCATAGGCTTACCACAAACCTCCAGGAGCGGTTTGGGTAAATGGTCGGTTAAGGGTCGCATGCGCTCGCCGCGCCCGGCTGCCAGTATCATTGCTTTCATAGGTTTAGACAGGATTGATGCTGCTGATTAAATCGTTGAGTGGATGCAATGCTTTGTAGCGATCGGTTACATCCAAAACATAAGACAAGGTACGGGGTATATCCTTTAAATAACCGGGCTTACCGTCGCGTTGATCCAGGCGCGCGAATATACCGGTAGCCTTTAAGTGACGCTGTACCCCCATCCAGTCGAACCATTGCAACCATTGTTGCTCACTGACCGGTTGCATAATCTCTTTCTGTTGTGCCTGCTGTTGGTAGTCCAAGGCCCAATTTCGCACCTGCTCCGCAGGCCAGGCCACGTAACAGTCTTTTAACAGGCTCACTAAATCGTAGGTGACGGCACCAATCACCGCATCCTGAAAATCCAAAATTCCGGGATTGTTAGCGGTAGTAACCATCAAATTGCGCGAATGATAGTCCCTGTGTACGCAAACTTGAGGTTGTTCCAGCGCGCTTTGCGCCAGCAATTCAAACATATCGTCCAACATGGCCTGCTGTTTGGCAGACAATCGCAGCCCCAGGTGTTTTTGCAAATACCATTCACGGAACAGCTCCATTTCCCGCAGTAACAACTCATGATTGTACAATGGCAATCCCTGTCTCGGTGCACCTGCCTGCAGGTTTAGCAGAGCACGGATGGCATCACCGTATAAACTGTTGGCATTGTCTGCGGTTAACACGCTTAAATACTGTATATCACCCAGATCGCTGAGCAGTAGAAAACCGTCCTCAATATTGGCCTGCTTGACCACGGGGACATTGAGGCCGATATCCGCCATCAGCGCACTGACATGTATAAACGGTCCGGTGTCCTCCTTAAACGGCGGCGCATCCATAACGATATAGGAGTCTTCCGTCGCTAAGGTAATGCGAAAATAGCGCCGAAAACTGGCATCACTGGACGCCGTTTCCCAGCCATAGTCTTCATACCCCAGGCCATGGAGCCAGGATTTTATTTTTTCAATTCGCTGCACTGCTTTCTCCCGACCGCATTGATCGCAAAACGATCAAAAACATTTAAACTACCGACACTGCCGTAAAACTTCAAAATGTCGCCACTTTTGGACCGCAATAATGGTAAAGTAGTTTACCTCGATTTATTGACACATTTAACTATTTCTACCTTATTACTATTTTCTTTAATGGACTGCTTATGGCGAACTCGAAAACCATTTTTATCACCGGCTGTTCCTCAGGTATCGGTTTAACCGTAGCCCTGGGCCTGCAAAAACGCAACTACCGGGTGATTGCCTCAGCACGTAAGGATTCAGATGTACTCAAACTAAAAGAAATGGGCCTGACTTGCCTGCAACTGGATTTGGATGAGCCCCAATCTATCGACACAGCCGTGCAACAATTAAACCAGCTCTGTGATGGAAAACTGGATGCCTTGTTTAACAATGGCGCTTACGGGCAAGCCGGTGCTGTCGAAGATTTGAGCAGAGAGGCCCTGCGAGCGCAATTTGAGACCAATGTATTCGGCACCATAGAATTGACCAACCGCATTCTACCCATGATGCGTCGCCAGGGTCACGGTCGCATCATCCAAAACAGTTCCGTATTGGGTTTGGCGGTTATGCCATTTCGTGGCGCATATAATGCCAGCAAGTTCGCACTGGAAGCCTTGTCGGATACCCTGCGCCTGGAACTGAGATATACCGACATACATGTGATTCTGATCGAGCCCGGCCCCATTGAAAGCCGCTTCAGAGCCAATTCCTATCTGGCGTTTAAGAAGTACATAAAAGCTGAAACCAGCGTACACCATAGCGTTTATGCCGCCATGGAACGGCGACTCACTAAGGAGGGAGCCGCTGTGCCCTTTACCCTGCCAGCGGACGCGGTTCTGAAAAAGGTAATCCACGCCTTGGAAAGTCCGAATCCCAAAATCCGCTATTATGTGACGTTTCCGACTTACCTATTTGCCTATCTAAAACGACTGCTACCCTACCGCCTGATGGATAAAGTTATGCTGGCCGCTTCCGGAGCAGAAGGTAAATAGATTGGAGACAGCCGATGATGTTTTGAAGCAATGGACTAGTGATTAATCACTCGGTGCAATTCTACCAACACCGCATCCACACCTTCATCGTCACGGTTTTCCCGCGGTGGTTCCCATAGACTTAAAACTTCGCGCCGGGTATCGCGAATCAGTGAAAACAAGATTTGCGCCTGATCTTGATTAAGTCCCAATGACTCCACGGTCAGGGCTAAATTGGAGTGTAATTTATCCATCACTATAGGCAGTTGTCGTCGTTGTCGTGCCTGGGATTCTGATAAATGGGTCAGGGTATCCTGTGCATGCTTTATCGCCTGCAACAAACCGGCTTGATTCAACAAATCCGATTGCGCCTTAATTGCGTTAATACGAACTTCTGCGCCTTCGGCCACCACCAGCAGATGTTCTTTAAGTTTCTCGTATTTTTCCTTATCGGTGTGGGAAACGCCTTTGACCAAAATAGAAATACTATCCATATTGAGGATAGTGCGCGGCCCAATATCAATACATCGATCATCACTACTGATACGTTGCATCACGGTCACTTCCAAAGGATTAATGTGGCCTTCGCTACTGTTATTGACTTCTATTTCTCCGGCACGAATCTGCACCGTTGAACGATAACCAAATCCCGCAATGGTATCTATCACCAATTGGGATAAACTCTGATACTCCTGACATTGGAAACTGGCATTGAGAAATTGCAGCACGATGCCGATTTCATTGGTACTGGCGAGGGCATTGTTGGCCAAACGCTTGGCAAACTCCATATCCTGTTTTAAACCGTCCAAGGTAGCGCGATTTTTCAGGGCGACACGGACTTTTTTTAGCAGCTCCTTGGCCTGAAAGGGTTTGGTAATGTAGTCATCACCGCCTGCCTCATAGCCGGCCAGGCGGTCGGCCAAAGTATCCAATGCCGACACAAAGGTCACTTGTATATGTCGGGTGGTATCATCGGCTTTTAATTTTGCGCAAACATCATAACCGCTCATACCCGGCATGCTAACATCCAGTAGGATCAGTTCCGGCTTGAACTGTGGTACCCGCTCCAGGCACTCCTGCCCTGAACCGACCACTTCCAACTCGAAACTCTGTTCAAGTATGTCCTTGAGTATTTCTCTGTTAAACGGCTCATCGTCTACAATGAGAATTCTACCGGTTTCACTCATTTGTGCACCTCATCGTTTTGCATCGAATCTCTTCCTTGTGATTCAAACTTCACCGGAACCATCAATAAAAAGCTCACACCCTTAACCCTGCGGTTTCGAGCCTGTATCCGGCCATGATGTCGCCGAATAATGTCCTGACAGATAGCCAGGCCCAGGCCGGTACCTCCGGCGCCGGTTTTGGTGTTACTGGACTGAACAAAATTGCCAAACACCAGTTCCAATTCATCCTCCGGTATGCCCATGCCTTCGTCTTTGATTTCAAAGGCGATTGCCGGCTTGGCATTGAGAACGTCGTGACGCAATTCCATTCGCACCACACCGCCTGGGGGAGAAAATTTCAAAGCGTTCCCTAGTAAGTTACGGAAAACCTGGGTTATTTTCTCCGCATCCACTTCTGCCTCAAACACGCCGTCAACATACTCTATCTGTATGCCTTGCTTGGCTCGCAAGGCGTCAGTTTCGTCCAAAACTATATCGACCAATTTCCCCAAATCGTTATTGGCAATGTGCATCTCCACCATCCCTGCTTCGAGCTTGGAGAGATCCAGGAGATTATTGAGCAAAGAAAGCAATCGTTGGCCGCTTTCAAACACACGGTTAAAGTAGCGTTGCAGCAACTGGGAATCCGCTTCAGCAACGCGCTCTGCGCCTAGTTCGGCAAAATTCAAAATGGCGTGCATGGGAGTACGTAATTCGTGAGACATATTGGCCAGAAATTCGGACTTGGCCTGATTAGCCTTATCTGCGGCCATTTTGGCCTGCACAATCGCGGTTTCGGCTTCCATGGATTCGCAGATTTTGGCCAGACGGTGGATTAACAAAGGCCAACAAATGGGCTTAGTAATGTATTCCACTGCACCGGCGCTGAAGGCTTGGTCCACCGATTCATCGTCTTCCAGCCCACTGACCATAATCACCGGGGTATTTTGGCCTCGATCCGATTGTTTAATAACCTGCGTTGCGCTAAAACCATCCATGCCCGGCATATTGGCGTCCATGAGCACAATATCCGGCTGCTCCCGCAGAAAACATTGAATTCCCTCTTCGCCCGTTTCCGCTTCCAGGACGTCATAACCCTGCTTAATCAAGCGGCCGCGAATCAAACGTCGCAACATGGCGTCATCATCAACCACCAGAATGCGAGCAGCTGTACGGTTCAGAGGCTCCGCACTCATGGTGACGACACCACGGCTTGCGATACCGCTGTGACACTATTACCGCAGGTGTTGTATTCGAGGTACTGGAAACACTTTCCAGCGAAGGCAATACCACGGCCGTGATTATCCCTGGCCCGCTCGGGTGCAATGTGCAAATAGGCACTGCTATCAAAACCCGGACCTCTATCGTCTATTTGATAGTGGATTTGATTGGACTGTAGCGACACTCGGATAAGAGCTTGATTTTCATTCCGGGCTGACCGACGAACGATTTCGTCCTCCCAGCTACCGGCTTCAATCAAGCGGGTTTTGTCATCGTAGCCCACTCCCAGCAGGCCATGCTCCACCGCATTGCTCAGAAGTTCATACAAACCCACGACAGTTTTTTGCGGTTGCGCAGAGGCCGCCGCCAATTGCACTGCCAAAGTTTTGGCAGCACCCAGGGTGGAGAAAGACCATTCACCGGCTTGTGGAGGTTGGACTGGTTCGGCGCAGACAACATCGCATAGCTCGCGGTGCAGGCGGGTATCGGCAACCGCTGTGGACATGATGGAAAACAAGCCTTCGCGGTTATAGGGTTTGCTGAGGTAGTATAAAATACCGGCCGATAATCCCGATTCTATATCTCCCACTGTCGCGGCTGCGGTTTGCATCACAACGGGGATCCGACATAAGCGCTCATCGGCCTGCATTTGCTCGAACACTTCCAGACCGCTCATATTCGGCATCATGCGATCTAACAGAACAATATGATATGCCTCTGTTGCACTGCGCAAACACTGCAAAGCTTCGGTGCCGTTGTTAACAGAAGTCACCTGGTCACCGCTGCGAGACAAACATTCTTGCAGGATTTCCAGGTTGAATTCGTCATCATCCACCACCAAAACGCGGCGAACCGAATCTCCACGCCTGCGCTCAATTGCTTGTTCATTTGTGTATGTCATTGATTTATCGATAGTTCATTCGTCTGTCCCGGGAAAGGCCCACGAATTGCATTACTTTAGACGCAGACCCGTTTATTGCATCGGCAATAGTGAAACGCGACTTTAATGGCAGTTTTGGGAATAAAACCTAAGGTGAGACGGGACTGTGCCGATGACACCTTAAAGGACAGACTTCGGAGGCACGATTATGATGGGCATGTTGTTGGAATCAGTGGTCATAGCGTTTGTATTCGGTGGAATTTTAGGTGCGGTCACAGCTCTGCATTTAAGCAGTCCTAAAAAATCCCATGCGATGATTAAGGAAAGAACCAAAAAGGAGTAGGTCGCGTCACTCCGGGCGGATAATGAGACGGATGCGATTATCCGTCCCGAGCACAACGAAATCCTACATCGTGGTTAACCGTCTGCGGCGCAGCGTAGGACCGCGCTGAGCCGCGAAAAAACACACTGAGCGAATAGTGCCCGGTACCTCCCCCGCCACCACGAATCACCCGATTTTTCTGACCAAAATCCTTGTGCTCATAAGTGGACCCCGGGTAGGGTTCATACCAGTCCTGAACCCACTCCCACACATTCCCTGCCATATCATACACCCCGTAGATGGATTTGTTTTTTTCGTATACCCCGACAGGAGCCAAGCCACTTTCCCAACGACTGTTGTCGCCGGTATTGGCATAGTCTTCGTGCCAATCATTGCCCCAGGGGTATGTATTGCCCTTATCTCCCCTGGATGCTTTTTCCCATTCCTTTTCAGTAGGCAAGCGTTTACCCATCCATTCACAGTATTTCTGGGCGTCATACCAACTAACACCACTGGCCGGTAACCGGTCCATATTATGTTGCTGCGCTACCATCGCCTTTAATAAATCGGGTTTGCCAGCCACGCGCGTATCCATATCCAGTTTGAAATACTCTGTTGCAATCCAGCGCAGGGTGTCTACTTCTGTTGCCTGCAAGCGTTTGGGCACCAAGTTATAGCCGTTTTGGCTCCATTCAAACGGCTCTTTGTGGCGGGCGGATTGGGTAAAATGCTTGTATTCCAGGTTTGTCACTTCAAAACGATCAATGTAGAAGGCTTCGGTGTGGCTGGTATGTAGCGGATGTTCATCCAAATACAGAGGATTCACCAAACCATATTCCTGCTGCTTACCGCTGTTATCCACCAAATCGCTACCGCGAACAAACTCACCGGCAGGCACAAACACCATATTCTTGTATTTACCGGAACCGATACCGACGTTGGAATTACCGGCGCTGGGGTCGGCAGAGTTCTGAGTCTTGCCCCCCAGTGGTGCACCTCGATCTGAACAAGACGTCCACAAGAGTGCAATGAGGACACATTTTAAAAAAAATACACAATGTCGGAACGGCAACTTTTTAATCAACTGTTTAAGACTCATCTATGGTAATCTTCAGGAGAACTTCTATAATCGTGTACAACATATCGTGTAAAATAAATCGTGGAAAATAAAAGGCTTGTAGCGGCAAATTAGGAAGCCCCTGATTCACCTGCATTTACCCGGCACGAATACCCGACATGAACCACGCAAAGTCCAGAATACAGAATTTTATCATTACCGGGATCTATTTAGTAAGTCAAAAAAAGACAGCCTACGTCAACAAAAGTAAGTCAAATAAGGAATCATAAAATGCCAGGTACGCGCTTTTCGCTGGAAGTTCAACCCAAAATCCCCGCTCAACTTGCCCGCCTGGAAGAGTTGGCCAACGATTTGCTGTACAGTTGGGATCGAAACGTGCGAGCGCTTTTTTTCCGCCTGGATCCCGAATTGTGGTATCCCTGCGGCCACAGCCCCAAGGTCTTTTTACGTCGAGTTTCACAACAACGTCTGGAGCAGGCAGTTCATGACCAGGTGTTTATGGAGGACTACCATCGAGTCTTGTCCATTTATGACAACTACCACCATAATCCTCCAAAAAATCTCACCTGCCTCAACCCCGAGACCGATTTGATTGCTTATTTTTGCGCCGAATTTGGTTTACACGAAAGCCTGCCTATCTACTCCGGAGGTTTGGGGATTCTCGCCGGTGACCACTGTAAAGCCGCCAGCGATATGGCTCTACCGTTTGTCGCCGTGGGTTTGTTGTACCGTCAAGGTTATTTCACTCAAACCATAGACAAGCACGGCAATCAGGTGGCTCATTACGCCACCACCAATTTTTCCGACTTACCCATAACCCCGGCCATCGACAATGAAGGCAAAGAACTCCACGTCAATGTGCACATTCGTGAAACCGAAGTGGAGGTTAAAGTCTGGGAGGCAAAAGCAGGACGAATTCGTATTATCCTTTTGGATACCGACCTGCCGACCAATTCTCCTAAATTACGTTCTATTACCCACCGCTTGTATGGCGGCGATAAAACCACCCGAATCCAACAGGAGATTGTTCTGGGCATCGGTGGGGTCAGAGCATTAAAAACTCTGGGTCTGGCACCCAGCATTTGGCACATTAACGAGGGTCACTCGGCCTTCCAAATTTTGGAACGCTGCCGCCTGCATGTGGAAAACAATCTGGACTTTGATGCCGCGCTGGAATTGGTGGCGGCAGGTACGGTATTCACCACGCATACACCGGTATCCGCCGGGCACGATATATTTGAATACGAAATGGTAGAAAAGTATCTGAACCATTTCGAAAACCAGTTGCGTATCGGTCGTGAACAGTTTCACTCCTTGGGCTCAAGCCCTGGCTCGGAAGGCTTTAATATGACTGCGCTGGCCATTCGAGGCTCCCGCTTTCAAAACGGCGTCAGCCAAATTCACGGCAATGTCGCCTCTAACATGGAAAACTATGTCTGGCCGCAAATTCCTGCAGAAGAAAATCCTATTTCTTATGTTACCAATGGCGTACACGTCCCCACCTTCCTGGCGCGAGAATGGGTAAACCTTTTTGATATGCGCTTTCGAGAATGGCGCAACGAATTCAACAACGAAAAATACTGGCATTGCATTGATGAAATTCCCGATCATCGTTTTTGGAGTTTGCGCCAATCCTTAAAAACGGAAATGCTCGAAAGCGTTTGGAAACGCGTCAATCACCAACTGCACCGCAACGGCTGCAGCGAAGCACTCATTAAAAGATTGACGCGCCACTTGGAACCTAAAGAAACGGACATCTTAACCTTGGGATTTGCCCGACGTTTTGCCACTTACAAACGTGCCACACTGTTGTTCTCCGACCCGGAACGACTGGCCCGCATCATCAATAACCCCAAAAGACCGGTATTATTGTTTTTCGCCGGGAAAGCTCATCCTAATGATGAGCCCGGACAGCATTTGATCCGCGTCATTCACGAGTTTTCCAGACGCCCGGAGTTTGAAGGCCGGATCATTTTATTAGAGGGCTACGACTTATCGCTGGCACGAAAGCTGGTCTCCGGTGTGGACGTGTGGATCAACACACCGGAATATCCTCTGGAAGCCAGCGGTACTTCGGGTGAAAAAGCAGGAATCAACGGCGTATTGAACTTAAGCGTGCTGGACGGTTGGTGGGGCGAAGGTTTTCGTGGTGATAACGGCTGGGGCATCACCCCCCACGGCCCGGAATTCGACCCCGAATATCGTAACCAGGAAGAGGCCAAGGACCTGCTGGATATTATCGAAAATGAAGTGGTTCCGCTGTACTACCAGCGTGATGGCAGGGGTTATTCGGAAGGTTGGGTGCGCATGTCCAAGGCCTCCATGAAAACCATTATTCCCAACTTTAACGCCCAACGGATGGTCACAGATTACGTCAACAAGTTTTATTGCCGAGCCAATGCCCACTGCAAAACACTGGCGCATGAAGAGCGCCAACAGGCAACCCAATTGGCTCGCTGGAAAAAACACATATCGAATATCTGGCCCCAGGTTTCATTCAGACGTATTGACGACTGCAGTCAAAAAATTCTGGCGGGTGAATCCCTGCCCATACGCATTGCAGCGAATTTGGCGGGTTTACAGCCGGATGATGTCACCGTGGAATGTGTGGTGGGTATTGAGCAACGTCACAATGAATTTATCCCTAAGCAACACATCATCATGGAAGCTGTGGGTCAAAATGACAAAGGCGAAACCCTGTTTAACCTGGACCTCGCGCCTACATTATCCGGGCAGCAGTTTTACAAAATCCGCATTTACCCGTCTCACCGTTCACTGGCTAACCGGTTTGAAGTGGGATTGATGATTTGGCTGTAGTTAGTCCGGACTGGGGTGGGTATGATTTCGTACCCACTCAAGCGACGCCGCTGCTTAATCTTGCCAACACCAACCACACCACTGAGCGTAAGCCGGTTCGACTACCCGGCACATGCAGGAAACCGACAAAACCAGAGTGCTTGACAACACAATTGACCGGCCAAATAATGGCAACCGTTTCATTTAAAGTCGGAATAAGCTTTATTTCGGAATTGACCGCTTCCGTGTAAACAACCCATTGGAGAAAGTTGTGTACAAAGGTTTATGCGCATCTTTTATTATTCTCATGTCACTCCCAGGCAATGCTGTTTTGGCAGACGCCGGCAAGACATTGGTGATTAGCAATGGTGCAACCAAGCCTCCCATGCATACAAAAGATTTTACCGGTTTTATTGACATCATACTGGGTACCGCACTGAAAAGAATTGGCTATCAATTGGATACCCGCGCCTTACCCAATGAGCGCTCGCTTATCAATGCGGACCGCGGCATTATCGATGGTGAATCCAATCGAATCGCAGGCTTGGATGAAGTTTACCCCAATTTGATTCGGGTTCCTGAGAAAATCATGGATTGGGAATTTGTCGCGTTTGCAACTCAAGACATTGATATGGCTAATGGGTGGGAAAGTCTAACCCCTCATCTCACCTGCTTTATCACCGGGTGGAAAATTTTCGAATTCAACGTGCCTCGAGAAACGGTTGTTACAAAAATAAAACACCCTGAGCAATTGTTTATTTTATTGGACAAAAACCGTGTCGACATTGCTCTTTATGAACTATGGCAGGGCTTGGGGCTCATCCAAAAATTCAACTACAAAGGTATTAGAGCGCTATCCCCTCCCCTGGCCAAGAAAGAAATGTTCACCTATTTGAACAAAAAGCATGTAAACCTCGTACCTAAATTGGCTCAGTCACTCAAGGAATTAAAAGCTGACGGAACCTATGAGCGCATTTATACACGCATCCTGGCCCCGCTAAAGAATCGCTAGAATACCCAGCACAATGAAAAACAGACTACCACTGGCGCGAAAGGGGATCGGTTTCAAACTCACCACTTCCACCATTTTTTTCAGTTCTATCATTACCTTGGTCATTACTGCGTTTCACTTATACGCAAGATATACTTACGACGTCAATTTAATCGACTTGAAATTCAAGCAAATTCAAGACATACATCTTTCTTCCATAATCAGCAATCTGTGGCTTGTCGATAAAAATGAACTCCAAGTTCATATGAAAGGATTGTTGAAAATTCAGGATATCCAGTACATAGAAGTCTATGATAACGAAAAGTTATGGGCATCCGCAGGAACAAAACACCACAACAAAATAGTGACTCGGGAATACCCGTTAAAATACGCTTATAAAGACAAAATCGTCGACATTGGCATGCTCAAGGTGGGTGCCAGCCTGCATAATGTTTACCAAAACATATATCAAGAGCTTTGGGTAACACTTGCCACTAACGGCGTAAAAACTTTCCTTGTAGCTTTTTTTATGCTGTTTCTTTTTCACAAACTGGTGGTCCGTCACCTAATAAAAATTAGTAACGATTTAACCCTATTGCGAGTAAAAGATAACGACAGAAATATCCAGTTAGACCGCAACCGCGCCCAGCAGGAAACCGATGAAATTGACTTACTGGTTAATGCATTCAATGAACTTCAAAAAGAATTGAGGCTTTCTTTTTTGTCGATTGAAGAAAAGGTCCAGCAGCGCACCCAGGAACTTCTGCAGGCGAGAGAAGAAGCCATTGCCGCCAGCAGCGCTAAAACAGAATTCTTATCCAGAATTAGTCACGAATTCAGAACCCCTCTGAACGCAGTGCTCGGTTTTGCCCAGTTGCTGCACACCGACGACAATCTTACTGAGACTCAAAAAAGCAATATTGACGAGATACTAACAGCAGGCGGCCATTTGCTGGAGTTAATTAGTGAAGTATTGGATTTATCACGAATTGAATCCGGGACTTTGGCCTTAACATTGACTGCGGTAAGAATATCCGATGTCATCGACGAATCGGTATCTTTAGTTCGCCCTCTGGCGGAAAAGAAAAACATAGCGCTGCAGTGGCAGGGAACCAAGCAGCAGAATCTATTGGTACTAGGCGAAAAATTCAGACTCAAAGAAGTCTTGATAAACTTATTATCCAATGCTATCAAATATAACGTAGACAACGGCACCATTATAATTAACACGGAAACCAGTGGATCCCAGTTAAGAATCGATGTCATTGATTCCGGCATGGGACTGACCCCCGAACAACAGCAAGTCATTTTCAACCCCTTTGATCGCGCCGGCCAGGAAATTACAAATATCGAAGGCGCCGGAATTGGGCTCACAATCGCGAAACGTCTCATCGAAATGATGCAAGGAGAAATTGGCGTGGAAAGCAGCCTGGGAAAAGGGAGCTGTTTCTATCTTCTGGTAAAACTGGCAGATGAATAACGCACGCCCCAGACAACTATACTCAGCCATCTAAAGAGCCTCTGGAAAAGCGTCTCTCCCATACATTTGCAACAAGCGCCGAAACCGGGTCGGCATATCCTCGGGGATTTGATTCCAGTTAAACCTCCACTGCCAGTTACCGTCGCTGACACCGGGCCGGTTCATTCGGTGCGAGCCGTTCAGTGCCAATAAATCCTGCATCGGCACCACCACCAAGCGTGATACTGAAGCACAGGCGGCCCGAATCATAGCCCAGGGCATGGGTTCATCGTGATAGCCCAGGTAATTATAAACCGCTCGTTTTTGACCATAGTCCAGTTCCTCATACCAACCCAGGGTAGTATTGTTGTCATGGGTTCCCGTATAAACCACACTATTCGGCACATGGTTATGTGGTAAATAATCATTATTGGCATCGCCGTCAAAGGCAAACTGTAGAATTTTCATTCCCGGAAATCCAAACTTATCTCGCAACGCCGTGACTTCCGGGGTTATGATTCCCAGGTCTTCGGCAACCAAAGGTAAATCATCAAACGATTGTAGCAAGGCACTGAACAATGCTTTGCCCGGGGCTTTCACCCACTTTCCTTCAATAGCGGTTTGCGCTTCAGCCTTAATCTGCCAAAAGGCTTCAAAACCGCGAAAATGGTCCACCCGTATCAAATCAAATTGTTCTAAACCGGCAGCCACCCGTTCCCGCCACCAGGCAAAACCGTCTTGCTTCATCACTTTCCAATCATAGTGAGGGTTACCCCAGCGCTGACCGGTCTCAGAAAAATAATCCGGTGGTACCCCAGCGATAGTGCGCGCTGACCCATCGGCATGTAAATCAAAGCAACCTCGGTTGGCCCATACCTCGGCACTGTCATGAGCAACGAATATAGGCATATCACCGAATATCAACACACCTCGTTCATTCGCATATTTTCTAATTTCATTCCATTGTCTAAAAAACAGGAATTGCTCGAAATACACCTCCTGCACCAGAGTCACCAGTTGTGAACCCGCCTGTTTCAAGGCGTTTGACTCCCGATCCCGGTAACTACCAGGCCATTGAAACCAGGCCGCACCGTTATGTTCTTCACGCAAAGCCATAAATAAGGCAAAATCGTGCAACCAATCCCGGTGATTCTGGATAAAGGTATCGTACGCCTGCCGCTCTTGTGCCGATGCGTTTTTTTCAAAACCGCGTTTGGCCAAGCGGATACAATGCTTGCGATGATGCTTAGGAATACGACCTGCGTGATGACCTAACTCACCCGGAGGCAACCAACCGCATTCCTGCAATAAAAACAAACTGATTAGGTCAGGGTTACCGGCAATAGCGGATAAACCCATATAGGGCGATCCGTCATGGCTGGGAACAAGTGGCAATACCTGCCAAACACTGGCGCCACAGGAAACCAGGAAATCCACAAAATGATAGGCTTCAGGCCCCAGATCGCCGCAACCCGGGAGCGAGCTGGGGTGTAGCAACACGCCTGCACGTCTTCGATCCAGAATCTCTCGAGTGGATTTATTTCTTTTACCAGGCTCAACCATATCTTGATCAGGATCCTCTACGCATCACACCACCGGCATCCAACTCACCGCCACCGCCGTGGGCGAACACATGAGAAAGATACTCTGGGGGTTGTTCACCCAAAATCTGATACAGATTCACCAGTTGCATGCGGTACAGGCGCTCAAAATCGCTGACCGTACTGGCCGGATTGTAGTCACCAAACCACCAGAACCAATCTGACCCCTCACAAACGGCCAATTGTTTCTGCGCTGCCGCAATCCGCTCCTCTGAAATCCTTTGCGATTGAACCACTTGGTCAAAACAGGCTTTGGCTTCGCCTAACATATCCCAGGCGCGATTTTTATCCACATCCCCTATCCATGTGGAAAAAGTGCCATACACCCAGCTCCCGGCAACCCATCGGGCCACACGTACCGGTTCCACGCCCTGATCCAGGCAAGCCCCGAAAGTGGTAAGTTCAAACTCGGGATCGCTTCCCAACTGTTCATACAGAGCACTGAGAAAATAGTAGCCGTTTTCCGGATAGTATTCCCAAGCGTTTTCCCCATCGAGCACAATAGAGACCACGGAATTGTGTAAGTTACTTTGTTGCACTTGAGCGATGTTTTTTAAATGGTGTACTAAGTTGGCCACTGCATCATCGGCGTGCCAGGTGGCATAGGTAAAACCCACCAAATCCGACAAACCATCATCGCGAAAAAAACAACATACACTACTGTCATCCAGGGCAAAGACGCGATGAATGGGCTCTTCCTTCCGTCCTAAGGCACCGAGACTGTTGCGAATCACGTTTTCACCGCCGGCGATCCATCGAAAGCCGGCTTCGGCATAATAGGGCATGGAATCTGTGCTCACCCCTCCTTCGGAGGGCCAACACCCTTGTGGTCTAATTCCAAAAAAATGTTCAAAAGTTTCCAATCCTTTTTGCACATGCCAACGTACACGCTCGGCACCACCTTCATACTGCTTTAGCATCGGCATACGCACCTGTGGCATAGCTTCCTTGGCACAATTCAAGTCCAACAACAAGGGTACAATGGGGTGGGCATAAGGTGTCATGGACAATTCTATGCGTCCTTGGCGGGCTAAATCTCGGTAACGGGATATAACTGTATCCAACTGCTCGCTGATGACCTCGACCAGAACGCGTCTGTCCTGATACAAAAAACCATGACCCTTTTTAATCAAAGCCTGAACCCGCGGTTCACTGCGCCGTACGCTCTCCCCCATCCAGGCCAGATGGTACCAAACCAGCATATCCACTAAAAACTGGTCATTCCAATACACATGGGTATAGGGGTTTTTGATCAACCAGGACGCCATTCTGGCCAAACGCCGATACGGAACGAAACGATTCACTAAACGTTCTTTGTTAGCCCGGAGACAATCTTTTACCAGCCCTATCCGTTGCTCCAAATCCGCCGGTAACACAACAGAGCTGAGTGCACACAATAAAGGATCGCGGATTTGCTCTCCGGTACTGAGAAAAGCTTTTAGCTGACGGGCATAGGCATCGATTTGCTCTAACAAAATGGGCGCAAAATTGACCACGGCCCGCGCTTTGGGATTGGCCTCCAGATGCGCCGCCATATCGGTATAATCTTTAATAGCGTGCAAATACGTCCATGGAAGTTGAAATTCGCCATTGAGCCGGTTGACGTACTGTGGCTGGTGCATATGCCAGCACAGCACAACTTTTAAACGCGGCTTAGCGGACATGGTGCAGCTTTTGCCCAAGCATCTCCGGTGTCACAAGAACCACGTCATTGGGCGTCACATAAAACCGCTCCGCGTCTTTTTTTAGATCAAAGCCAATCTCTGTTTCCGGCGGCACCACACAGCCCTTATCTATCACGGCGTTACGAATTCGACAGTGACGGCCAATTCTCACATCCGGTAACACCACCGTATCCTGTAGCTCACAGTAGGAATTCACCCGTACATTGGAGAACAATAATGAGTGGGTTATTTTGGAGCCTGAAATCACGCAGCCACCTGATACCATGGAATCCACAGCCATGCCACGGCGGTCATCGTCGTCAAATACAAATTTAGCCGGAGGCGACTGCTCCTGATAGGTCCAGATGGGCCATTCTTCATCGTACAAATTCAATTCCGGTACCACACCAGTAAGCTCCAAATTGGCTTTCCAAAACGCATCCACAGTGCCTACATCACGCCAATAGGCGCTCTTACCGTTGACCGGATCCCGAAATGAATAGGCATGGGCTTTGTAGTCACGTATGACGGCGGGGATGATATCATTACCAAAGTCATGACTGCTATCCTGGCTGTCTGCATCTTCGATCAATAGACGATATAACAATTCCACATTAAAGACATAAATACCCATTGAAGCCAGAGCCACATCGGGCTTGCCGGGCATAGTCTCGGGGTTTTCCGGTTTCTCGGAGAACCGGACAATACTGCCCGCTTTATCCACGGCCATGACCCCATAGGATTTAGCCTCCTCCGTGCTTACTTCCACACAACCCACGGTCAAATCGGCCCCACTGTCCACATGAGCGGCTATCATGGGGCCATAATCCATTTTATAAATATGATCTCCAGCCAGAATCAAAACAAACTCCGGCTTGTGATTGCGGATAATGTCCAGGTTTTGATAAATGGCATCCGCCGTTCCCGCATACCAGCTCTCTTCTATGCGCTGTTGTGCCGGCAGTATCTCAATAAACTCCCCGAACTCTCCCCGCAGAAAACTCCACCCTTTTTGCACATGCAATATGAGCGAATGGGATTTGTATTGGGTCAACACGCCCACCTGACGAATACCGGAATTAATGCAGTTGGACAGTGGGAAATCAATGATTCGAAACTTCCCCCCAAAGGGTACAGCCGGTTTGGCTCTCCAATCGGTAATTTGTTTTAACCGAGATCCGCGGCCCCCAGCCATGATTAGTGCCAGGGTTTTCTTGGTCAGCCGACTTACAAATCGCGTTTGTTCCGCTTGCATAGGTTTTCCTTCATGTTACACGGTTGAGTCATCTCTAACTGAGATAGATTCCGTATTTATAGTGTTTTTAACAACAAACAAACTCGTCTCTGCACTTTTTGCAGTTCTACTATAAACATAGTAAAAATTGCATCACATTACAGCCCACTAAATTAATCTTGATCATTGCAAACACGTAAAATTAGTAATAAGTTAAACGCCTACCTATAATTAGTGGATCCCATGAGAAAAAAACCCCCAGTCCCAAAAACCCAGGTTACGCGGAGCGCGCCAGACCGTCAAACACCCGAACCCTCTGCACTATCCTCTGCTATAGAACCTTCCACACGGGAACCGTCACAGGAAGCTCCTTCCAGCGAATCCGCCGCCCGGGAAATTCAACCGGCACAACCCGACCCAGCCCAAATCCTACAGGACAATATTCAGGCGGTCCTTGAAGCCAGGCACCATGACCCACGTTGCGTTCTCGGCAAACACACAGACGCCGCCGGTAATACAATCATCCGTGTATTTCGCCCCCGCACCCGTGAATTACGTCTACATGACTCGGACACGTTGCTGCAGCGACTTGGCCATAGCGATCTGTTTCACTGGCAAGGGGAAACCGATATACAGGAACCGTACCGATTACGCTATGTGGATGACCAAGGCGACACCACAGTGGAATATGACCCTTATTCCTTCGCCCCTCAAATTTCAGATTTTGACCTGCATCTATTTTCGGAGGGTAAACACTGGCATGCCTATCGGATCCTTGGTGCCCACCCCGTCACTGTGAGCCAAATAGCCGGCGTACGTTTCAGCGTCTGGGCACCCAATGCCGGACGTGTCAGTGTGGTAGGTGAATTCAACCACTGGGACGGAAGGGTACATCCCATGGTTAATCGGGGGGGGAGCGGCATTTGGGAGATTTTCATTCCGGGGATTGGTTGCGGCAGCTTGTATAAATTTGAGATTCGTCACCCCTCCGGTCGCATACTCTTAAAAACGGACCCCTATGGACAGGAATTCGAAAACCGTCCCAAAACAGCGTCCATCGTCACCGAGAGCCACTACCAATGGCAAGACGCCACCTGGCTCGAGGCACAACGCCGGCGTGACTGGCTGCACAGCCCCTTGTCCATTTACGAACTGCACCTGGGTTCCTGGAAGCGGGGACATAGCGAAGGATTTCTCAATTACCGTGACATCGCCACAGAACTTATCCCCTACATCAAGTCTCTGGGATTTACCCACATTGAATTATTGCCGGTAACGGAACATCCCCTGGATGGATCCTGGGGCTACCAAACCACGGGATACTTCGCCCCCAGCAGCCGCTTTGGAACACCGGATGACTTACGCGACTTTATTGACCAATGTCACCAAAGCCAAATTGGCGTACTGGTCGACTGGGTTCCGGCTCATTTCCCCAAAGATGACCATGGATTAAGCGTCTTTGATGGCAGCGCCCTGTATGAACACGAAGATCCTCGCCTGGGTGAACACCGTGACTGGGGCACATTGATCTATAACTACGGTCGAGCCGAAGTGAAAAACTTTCTTCTGGCCAGTGCGGTGTACTGGTTGGAAGAGTTTCATATCGACGGCTTGCGGGTGGATGCGGTGGCCTCCATGCTGTATTTGGACTACTCGCGAGAAGCAGGTGACTGGCTTCCCAACAAGTACGGTGGCAATGAAAACCTTGAAGCTATAGATTTCTTGCGCGAACTGAATACGGTGATCCATTCTCAGTTTCCCGGTTGCCTGGTAATGGCCGAGGAATCCACTTCCTGGCCCCAGGTCACACGCCCATGCTATCTGGGCGGACTGGGATTCAGCATGAAATGGAATATGGGTTGGATGCACGACACACTCAATTACATGAACAAAGACCCCATCTATCGCCGCTTTCACCACGACCAGCTCACGTTCGGTATGATGTATGCCTTTAGCGAAAATTTCATTCTGCCCCTCTCCCATGATGAAGTGGTGCACGGAAAAGGCTCCATGATTCGCAAAATGCCCGGTGACGATTGGCAGAAATTTGCCAATTTGCGAGTTTTGTATACGTATATGTTTACTTACCCGGGTAAAAAACTCTTGTTCATGGGGAGCGAATTCGGTCAATGGTCGGAATGGGATTTTGATAAGTCCCTGGATTGGTACTTATTGGAATTGCCGTTCCATCAAGGGTTGAAATCTACGGTGAGCGACTTGAACCGGCTCTACACCCAAAATACCGCTTTGCATGAACTGGATTTTGAAAGCGACGGCTTCCAATGGATTGATTGTCATGACGCAGACCAGTCTATTATTAGTTATATTCGTAACAGCCCCGAACAAACTATGATAATCATCCTGAATTTCACCCCTAAACCCCGTGACCACTATCGTATTGGGGTACCCTCCCCGGGAGATTACGAGGAAGTCTTCAATTCAGACTCCAGCTATTACGGCGGAAGCAATGTGGGTAATCTGGGCCTTATTCCGGCGGAAAATACGCCCTGGATGAATAACCCTTGCTCTCTCTTGCTCACCATTCCACCGTTGGCCGGAATGGTACTGACACACAAGCCTGACGGTAAAACAAAAATAGAACCATGAGCAAAGTCCTGTTCGTCGCCAGTGAAGTGCAACCACTGATCAAAACCGGCGGTCTCGCGGATGTCGCCGGCGCGTTACCTGCCGCTTTGAAACAACTGCGCGACAGCGTTCGAGTTATGCTACCCGCGTACCAGGATATTCTGGAAAGCGGCATAAAGACCAAGAAGTTGGCCAGTTTTTATCTACCCGGTACGCCGGGAGAAGTGCAGTTGCTGGAAGCCTGCATGCCTCAAAATCGGGTAAAACTCATCCTGGTGGACTACGCCCCGGCATTTGCTCGCAGAGGAAACCCTTACTTACAACCGGACGGTAATCCCTGGCCCGATAACGCCGAACGCTTCGCACTGTTATGTCGAGCCGTCGAACGGGTGGCTTTAAACAGTGCCGGCCTGGATTGGCAACCGGACATTGTCCATTGCAATGACTGGCAAACCGGACTCATACCGGCTTTACTCAGTCGTTCACCGATGCGACCGGGCACCGTGTTCACCATTCACAATCTGGCCTATCAGGGCTTGTTCTCGCGGGAAACCTTTATCTCTCTGGGCTTGGATGAGAAATTCTGGCACCCATTTGAACTGGAGTTCCATCATCAACTTTCCTTTATCAAAGGTGGGCTGGTGTACTCCGATCGCTTGACCACCGTAAGCCCAAATTATGCCGAGGAAATTCAAACCAGCCGGTTTGGCTACGGCCTGGAGGGCTTATTGTCTTTCCGCCAGGATGTTCTACATGGCATCATCAATGGCATAGACACCGACACCTGGAATCCACAAACCGACCCATTAATCAGCGCCAACTATGCCCCTGACAATTTAGTCGGCAAGCGTTTAAACAAAGCGGCATTGCAACAAACCATGGGCTTACCACAGGAGCAAGATGCTTTTCTGCTGGGTTCTATTGGTCGGCTGGTGGATCAGAAAGGCGTGGATTTGATTACCGAGATTGTGCCCAAACTACTGGCTTATCCCATCCAGTTGGTGGTCCTGGGAAGTGGCGAAACCAAGTACGAGGCTGCGCTAAAACAGTTAGCTGAAAAATATCCTCAGAAAATGGCCGTTACTTTGGCCTACAACGAATCCCTGGCCCACCAGATAGAAGCCGGAGCGGATGCCTTTCTCATGCCTTCCCGATTTGAACCCTGCGGTTTAAACCAACTGTACAGTTTGCGCTACGGCACCATTCCCATTGTTACTCGAGTGGGCGGACTGGCAGATACCGTCGTAGATACTCCGAAACACAAACGCAGCGGCTTTATAGTCAATGAAGCCACCCCCGCCGCTTTGCTTACCACCACATTAGAAGCACTGGATGTGTTTCGCACGACACAGTGGAAAAAACTGATCAAAACAGCCATGGAGCAGGATTTCAGTTGGGACAACAGTGCAGCACAATACCATAGCTTATACCAAGACATCATTCGTGCACGCAAACCCAAACCCGTGAAAATAAAAAAAACTACGACTCCACAGCACTTACCGGCTAAACGGTGAAACCCCTAACATCGACAGGATGTTTATAGTCGCCGCGCCACTTCCTGGGCCCCCAATAACCCCACTTCCGGGTCCAACACGATCTTTACAGGCACTTGTTGCAGCAGAGCCCCCATTTTGCTTTTATGTCGAAAACTTTCCATAAACGGCCCCACCATCAACTTATCTGCAATTCGGGCCGCAATACCCCCGGCCACATACACACCCCCCAGAGCCAAACCGGTTAACGCCAGATTGCCGGCCTGGGCTCCATAAATTGACATAAACAGGTCCAGCGCCTGCACAGCAACCTCTTCCTGATTGTCCACAGCCTGGGTGATAGCCGCCGCATTCAACTCATCTGACTCACCTCGTTCATGTTGTAAAAACATATAGATCCGCTCTAGCCCGGGACCGGAACATAACAGTTCATAAGATACACAATCGTGAGTTTTGAGCAGAAACCGTAATAAACGAATTTGCAGTTCATTGGTGGGGGCAAAGTCTGCATGCCCCCCCTCTGAAGCCAGTACTTCATAGCCGCCATCGCGCCACACCAGGATCGCCTGTCCCAAACCGGTTCCGGCGCCAATGATGACTTGGTTTGCGTGAGGCTGTACCTGTCCCTTTTGCATGACTTGAAAACCGGAATCCGCCAAGGTGTTCAAGCCATAACCGATGGCTTGGAAGTCATTAATTAAACGTACTTGCTGAAATCCAAACCGTTGTTTCAATGTGACGGCATGGATCTGCCAGGGTAAGTTCGTGACACCGGCTTGTTCACCGGAAACCGGCCCGGCCACACCCACGCAAAAATTTACCACGTCTGTTTCGCCGTCTAAAAAATGTTCGAGTATGGCTTCAAATGAAGTATAAATTCCGCTTTCATAACGTTGTTGTCGTAACACTTCGCAGTCGTCTTTGTCCACCCGGCACAGGCGCAACAAAGTCTTGGTACCCCCCAAGTCGACAGCGACAATCTTCATCGCTTCGTCAACAGTGAATCGGGTAATTCGGCAGCAGCTGATTCATCCAAACGCCATTGCAATTCGTGCTCGGCTCCATGGAGTACTTGCTCTACAGGATATGCAGGCCGCGACGCAGATTCTGCCTGAAACAGTTGACCCAATACCGCGGCCTTAGCTTCCCCGGCAATAAGGAACACAATGTTGTGAGCGGCATTGATTACTGGAAACGTTAAACTGACACGCCAAGCATTGAGTTTTTTCACATACACCGCGCCGGCCCATTGTTGGGTTTCCTGCAACAGCTCGGTTCCGGGAAACAAACTGGCAGTATGGCCATCATCACCCATACCTAAAAGCATTAAATCAAACTGGGGTAAACCTTTGCTGTTTTTGGGTAAGACATCCAATGCCGCCGCATACCCGAGAGCACTGCCTTGCGGGTCTCCTTCCACGATATCCACAGCATGCACGTTCGCCGGAGGTATGGGAACCGAGCCAATAAAGGCGTCTTTGGCCATACGGTAATTGCTATCCGCATGATCCTTAGGTACACAGCGTTCATCGCCAAAAAACAGATGCACTTTTTGCCAATGAATTTCTTCTGCAAAAGGCGGTGTGCTGAGTAAATGGTAGAGTTTTTGGGGGGTACTACCCCCAGCCAAAGAAACATAAAAACCGTCATGATCTGCAACAGCCTGCCGACAAAGTTCCAGCCAATGCCGCGCTACCGCTTCATTAAGCTGATCAACCGATTGGTGAACGAAAACTTTACCCATGGCATTCCCTGCTCCCACCGAATTATTTCAGAGGCTTTCCATAAGTTTAGCCTATTTAATGCTGGTGTTGATCCTGTTGCTCGTGGTTTGCAGGCTGTTTTGTCTCTGCTTCAGGTGGGGGCGGTCGGCGTGCATGACCGATTTTTTGGGTTTGAAACGGCGCCAGGTATTTCCTGTAGTATTCCCGTGAAATCTTGCGAACATTGGTTTTCATTTCCTCTGACATTTCCTTGGAAACTATTTCACGGTTTTCAAACGCTGCTTGCACTCCTTGGGCCGCAGCCAGATTCAACCATACATAGGCCTGAATAATGTCCTGTTTTACCCCCTGCCCGGAAGCGTAAAGAACACCCAGATTGGTTTGGGCCGCCGGCTGTCCCTGCTTAGCCGCTTTTTCGTACCACACCGCCGCATACTGAAAATTTTGATCGACGCCCAATCCAAATTCATACATATTGCCCAAGTGGAATTGGGCATCCGCCAGCCCTTGGTCTGCAGCTTTGCGGAACCATTGTGCTGCTCCCTTATAATCCTGGTCCACACCCTGTCCCTGGCGTAACAACATGGCCAGATTGTACTGTGCCTCAACATCTCCGGATTCAGCCAGCTCGGTAAACAGGCTCGCGGCCTGTTTAAAATCCTTTTTTTCCACCGCGTCCAGGGCAGATTTCATGTCTGCAAAGACCCCTCGACTACTCCCTAGTAACAACAACAATGCAAAAAAGGAAATGACCCCACGCTGAAACTTCATATGAAAAACCTTTTTAATTGGTACTTTTTTACCTGTTAGAGGCCAATCATACCACTGCCGGCAGTAAAACCTAAACCCGTAAAACACCTAAAATTTATAGAGGATTCAACCCCTTAACATATGGTCTAAAATAGATGAAAAAAAGGTCGATGTATTACTAACAAACCCCTCTCTGGTGGGCCAAATCCTCAACAATAGGGGCGAATTCCAGGTAATTGGAGTCTGCATGAGCGTCAACACTGAAACCATATCTTTATCTTCCAATGACTTGCCCAAGTTGAATGCAGAAGCCGCAAAAAAGGTGACCGCCAAAATCACTCAGGTTAAGAAGTGGAAAAAACACGCTAAAGTGGTGCAAATTTTAGACAAAACTTTTTTGCACATCACCCAGTTTGAAGGCAGTAAAAAGACCTACTGGGTGAACATTATCTCTTTAAGCAGTAATTGGAAACGAAAACTGCACATTGAATGGAAATGGTTGATCTTGTCTGTAGCGCTTCTGGCTTTAAGTTATGCGGCTTATACCACTGCGTCAGGTATGCAACTATTCAGCAAATACAAATATCTCGAATCAACCATTATAGCCAGTGTCACAATCGGTCTGATATTTTTCGTGACTTTTATCAATAAAATCCAAAACTCAACGGTATTTTATTCGAGAAAATCCAAAATTCCTCTGTTCGAAATTTATCACAACGCACCTTCCAAAGCGGAATACCGCCGTTTTCTGGAACTACTGAGTGTCGTTAATGCCAAGCTGAAGGAAAGTGTCACCATCCCGGAAGACCGGGTGTTGGCGGGAGAGCTGGAGGATTTGCGCCGTTTAAAAGATGCCCGGGTTTTGTCGGATTCCTTGTACAATAAAGCCAGACAGCGTCTGTTATCGGGTCATTGATGCGACACGTATGAGGTTCGCTCAGTCAAGATCAATAATAAAACGTTGATAAAAATGGTCAGTACCTGATTGGTCGGATTTTTGTTCCGTTTTTCTATCCAAAGAAAACGCCCGTACCAAGTTTCGTCGTTGTTTTTTTTCCTGCTCCGGTCCGATCTTTGGGGATTTTGCCGCAACATTCATTAACACTGTTTTGTCCAAATCGACCGCATCCATTTGCCGAACTGTGTCGTTGCGGGTTGGACGGTTATCTTTATAAAGCACCGTGGCAGCATTGCTGATTTGATTAGACTGCAGTTCCTCTTCCGTCCACAAGGTCAGTGCTTCGCAGTACTTTTCTTTAAGAATGGAAATTTTTCGTTGCGAAGTACCGTTCTTTAATTGTAACTCGTGGACCTGAAACTTGGTAATATGTCCGGACATGGTGGGTTTGGTGAATACAAAAAATTGATTTCGGGCTATTTTCTCGCGTAGAAATTGATAAAAACTTTGCGGTTTACCGTAATGATAAGTGACTGTGGGTGTTTTCCATACCCGGTCATAGCGATCGTAATGACTGGAAACCAAATCGCCTTGGGCGATGGAAACACCTTTGATGTCGTTCTTTAACAAACGCAGGGGTTCGCTTTGGGTGCGACGAAACGTACCATCCTCAGCTTCCGAATATACAATCACGAAATGAGTACCGTTCTCAAAGGTATAAACTGGTGTATTGATTAACATTAAAACAAAACTCCCGGACCCCCGTGTTCTGCTCAGCATTTCATTTTCTGACACAACGGGCCGTGTGATTTTTTTGGTACCAGTTTTTTTGGGGGACCGGTACTAATGTGTCCCGAGACTCTGCCCCCACCCTATTATTTTGGTTATAGCGGCTATCGGTTCCGACATCATAGCCTTAGACTGCAGGCAGCTGCAAGTCGTAAACGCTCACCATATATCAGATCATAATAACAAGCGTAGCACAATTTAAGCTATGTAATAAGAATCCCCTAATCCAGCCAATCGTCGCCGTAATCATGTGTGATTTCCTCACCCGCTTTAATATCTTTAAGCGCAATCACGGTAAAATCGTCGCAATAACAGGCATTGGCGCGCTTGTTGTGATTGATGTATTTGAATAGGCATTTCACTTCAAAACCGTCTTTGGCGTCGTTTATCCACAAAACATAGGGGCCATCCGATTTTGCCGGGACTGCTTCTACTTCACCCAGAACAGCCCCTTCTTTGATATCGGTTTTTGCAAACAAACCGCGTCCGTGAATGGCGCTTTTTTTCACATACACTAAATCGTGTTCTGAGTTATTCTCTATCGCTTTTTTCAACGAACTTCTCCTTTACAAACATCTAACAGGTACTGCTGCTTCAACGGAATTTATTTGAGGCTTTTACATATATAGTGGTAATTAGGGTAAATTGAAGGAGGAAACAATAATTTTACCATTAACTGATGGATGGGTTAAAACCATTGAAACCGAGCACGTATACCCGCGTTGATACCATAAACCAATAGTTCTTTATCGTTTTCGGAGTAATATCGTGTGTACTCTAAAGTAAAACTGAGCGCCGGCAAACTCACCAAACGCTCCTCGGCACCGATACCGTAAGCAAAACCGTGGAATTCTTTGACAAACTTTCCTGACGACGTATCCCTCAGCGCATCCACCATGGCATAACCTGCAATGCCGTATAAGCGCAGTTTGCGATCATCATGAGTTCCGTAACGTAAAAACAAACCACTTAGCGAGGGGATTTGCATTTCTTCATTGTCCACCGTATCGCCATAGGCATGTGTACCCACCAAGGCCTCAACAGCATAGATGCTGCTGATACGGTATCCCAGTTTGGCCCTTGCAATATAAGGCGAATAGACCTTCCCCGCCATTTCCACATTGATTTGCCCAAGGCCGGATTCAGTATAGAAGGACGAAGCCTGTGCTTGGATCGACACCAAGGCCACCAAGCTCAATACGATTACTACAAATTTTTTCATAGTTTATGAGACCTTACTTCAGAACAAACCCCTCGTTCCAACCATCACCTGAGACGGAAACAGAACCCGGACGGCAAACCCCGGCGATTTTACCACGATGCACGCCCGGGAACCAATCCGGTTCCTGAGTTAACTATTCAGTCTTACCGGTGGAATTTTTTCAACTCGCTGCAATCATAGTAGAACGCGAATGGCAACACGGCTCAGCCGGAAAAGGGACCTCAACAATGTTAAACCCAAAACAACAATCCTTGTATGAAGCATTTTATAACGCCACCCATAACAATTCGGTATTGGACTCCAGAACCGAATTGCTGGTGGGCCTTGCGGCAGCTGTCGCCATGAACTGTGAACCCTGTACTGCAAACTACTTATCAAAGCTCAAACAGGATGGCGCTTCCAAAGAGGAAATCCAAGAGGTGACCGCTAAGGTCATGGCCGTGGCAGCCGGGCAGAAAAAACTGCAGACTCAACGGGTGCTGAAAGACTTCGACATTGAGCTGGATGAATTTGGTAAGTCATGACCCATTAGGGTAAGGATGCCGATTAATCTGAAGCACCGACCTTTTGCGCTGGTCGACCCGAGGTGCAAAAACGGAAGTTCTCCCAACTTGTCTTTGCTTATGCCGATAAGATTTTAACCTGCCCCGTGGACTAGAATTACACATCACCGGACAATAACGGTCTTTGTTGTTGAATCAACAACACCAGAGAACGTTTTTGCAGGGGATACACCGCACCGGAATGATAAAAACGGTTATCCATTTCAGCCAGTGTTTCATTCTCGGTATCCACCAGTACCTCCCAACGACTGTTAGGCGGCTCTGCAGGTAAGGTAAACGGTATGGCTTCATGGTCTGAGTTAAACAGCAGGATCATATTATCGTCTTTAACCGGACACCCTCTGTCATCGTGTTCATCGATCACTTCGCCGGCCAGAAACAGCCCCAAACAACGGGCATAGGACTTATTCCATTCCTGGTCTGTCATTTCCGTACCACTGGGCATTAGCCAGGTTATATCCTTAATGGAACTCCCCTTGATGGAGCGCCCCTGAAAAAAATAGCGTCGCCGAAAACCGGGGTGCTCTTTACGCAAGCGAATTAAGTAACGCACGAACTGAAACAATTCCTGCTGTTCCCGCTGTAAATCCCAGTTTACCCAATTGAGTTCGTTGTCCTGGCAATAAGCGTTATTGTTACCTTTTTGGGTGCGACCCAACTCATCACCCGCCAGCAACATGGGTACGCCTTGTGATAAAAACAAAGTCGCGAGAAAATTGCGTTTTTGGCGGTTTCTCAGCCGTAAAACGTGCAGATTATTCGTAGCCCCTTCCTCACCACAGTTCCAACTTTGGTTATGGTTATCACCATCACGATTGTTTTCCAGATTGGCCTCATTGTATTTCCGGTTGTAGCTGACCAAATCCTCTAGAGTGAACCCATCATGGCAGGTGATAAAGTTAATGCTGGCATACGGCCTGCGGCCGCCATGCTCATACAAATCACTGGAACCGGTAATGCGATAAGCCATATCACCAATCAAACCGCCATCTCCTTTCCAGTAAGCGCGGATCAAATCGCGATACTTGCCATTCCATTCGGTCCAGCCCACCGGAAAGTTTCCCACCTGATAACCGCCTTCACCCAAGTCCCAAGGTTCGGCTATTAACTTTACCTGAGACAGGATTGGATCCTGGTGGATAATATCGAAAAACGCACCTAAGCGATCCACGGCATGCAGCTCCCGCGCCAGAGCCGACGCCAAATCAAAGCGAAAACCGTCCACGTGCATTTCCTGCACCCAATAGCGCAAACTGTCCATAATGAGCTGCAGCACCCTTGGATGACGCATATTCAAAGTATTACCACAACCGGTGTAGTCGGTGTATAGCTGCGGGTTATTTTTGTCGAGGCGATAGTATGCGCTGTTATCGATACCGCGGAAACACAGTGTGGGCCCCAAATGACTGCCTTCGGCGGTGTGGTTGTAAACCACATCCAATATGACTTCAATACCGGCAGTATGCAGATGCTTCACCATGGTTTTGAACTCATTGATACTGCCACTGGCAGAATATCTGGCATCTGGAGCAAAAAAACCAATGGAGTTGTAGCCCCAGTAGTTTCTTAGCCCGTTTTCCACCAGACGCCGGTCATCGATAAATGCATGCACCGGCATTAGTTCGACCGCGGTAATACCCAAACGCTTGAAATGCTCTATGGCAGGAGCGGAACTGAGACCCGCATATGTACCGCGAATCTCTTCGGGAATATCGGGATGGTTTTGCGTAAACCCTTTAACATGCAATTCATAAATTATGGTGTCATGCCAGGGTGTCCGTAGCAATTTGTCATCACCCCAGGTGAAGGATTGATCCACCACGCGGCTACGCAACATGGCATTGGCACTGTCCCAATCATTTGCTGCCAAATCCTGCTTTTTATGCCGGGGGTCATAAGCAAACAGGGAATCCTCCCAATGCAATTGTCCTACGACATCCTTGGCGTAGGGATCCAACAGCAGCTTGCTGGCATTGAAGCGATGACCGTTGGCAGGGTCGTAGCGACCATGGACGCGGTAACCGTATAACAAGCCGGGCCGGGCTTCGGGCAAATAGCAGTGCCAGACCTGATCGGTTTTCCACTTCACATTGATGGTATGAACCACCTCATTGGATTTGGAATCGATCAAACATAGCTCGACTGTTTGGGCATTTTCCGAAAAAAGGGCAAAATTCACGCCTTCCCCATCCCAGGTAGAACCCAAAGGATAAGGTTTGCCGGGCCAAACATCCGGTAACCGTCTATACAACATATTAGATCCCGTGTCTTAATCAGACATCCGTTTTAACACAACCCCAGCCAGCGGCGGCAACGTAATATTTATGGACCAAGACCGCCCCATCCATCCGATGTCTTCGCTGTGCAGACCAAGGGAGCCATTACCCATATTACTACCACCGTAGTACTGAGAATCGGAATTGAACAGTTCCTGGTACATTCCCGGCTCCGGAACACCCAAACGATAGGCTTGTCGTACCACCGGCGTAAAATTAATAATCACTATAATACAAGTATTTTGGTCCCGGCGAATATAACTGATAACAGATTGCTCCGAATTCTGGCAATCTATCCATTCAAACCCCTGCCAATCAAATTCATAGGTATGCAAGGGTGCTTGGGCCTGGTACAGATGGTTCAAATCCTTTACCAGGTTTTGCACGCCCTGATGTAGAGGATATTCCAACACATACCAATCCAAAAAACGACCACTGTCCCACTCCAAGCCTTGCCCGAACTCACAACCCATAAAGAGTAACTTTTTGCCGGGGTGGGTAAACATATACGTATACAACAATCGCAAATTGGCAAATTTTTGCCATTCATCACCGGGCATTTTATTCAACAAAGACTGCTTACCGTGAACGACCTCATCATGGGAAAAAGGTAACAGAAAATTCTCCGTGAATGCATACAACATGCTAAACGTCAGTTCATTATGATGATGTTTTCGATGCAGCGGATCGTTTTCCATATAAGCCAAGGTATCGTTCATCCAGCCCATATTCCATTTCAAGTCAAATCCCAAACCTCCGGCAAAAACCGGACGACTGACTTGCGGCCAGGAAGTGGACTCTTCCGCCATCATCAACACACCTTTACAGGCCTGGTGTACCACCGTATTGAGTTGCTGTATAAACTCAATGGCGGCCAGATTTTCCCGACCACCGTACGCATTGGGTAACCAGTCCTCCCGGGAGTAATCCAGATATAACATAGAGGCAACGGCATCCACCCGCAAACCATCCAAGTGAAACTCTTCCAGCCAGAATAAAGCGCTGGATAACAGAAAATTCTTCACTTCATTGCGACTGAAATTGTAGATCAAGGTGGACCAATCCAGGTGTTCTCCCAAACGCGGATCTTCGTGTTCATACAAGGCGCTGCCATCAAAACGTGCCAAGGCAAAATCGTCCTTGGGAAAGTGCGCAGGCACCCAATCCAGGAAAACACCGATGTCATTTTGGTGACAATAGTCAACAAAATAGCGAAATTCATCCGGACTCCCATAGCGCGATGTGGGCGCATAATAGCCGATGGCCTGATAACCCCAGGAAGGATCAAAGGGAAACTCTGTCAGTGGCAATAACTCAATATGGGTAAAACCCAGGGCTTTTACGTGCGCCACCAATTGGTGTGCCAGCTGCCGGTAGTTCATACCCGAACCATCGCTGTTACACTTCCAGGAACCTAAATGAACTTCGTAGATGGAAACCGGACGGTGCTGCCAGTCAAAGCTTTCCCTTTGCTGCAACCAGAGGTCATCCTGCCATGAATAAGCTTGTACCTGCGGTACTATCGCAGCGTTACTCGGTCTTAGCTCAAATTGCTGCGCGTAGGGATCGGTTTTCAGAAATACCGCACCGGTGTGGCGATTTCGAATTTCGTATTTGTATAAGCTCCCCGGCGCCAGATCCGGTACGAACAACTCCCAAACACCGGAACCGCCCCGACAACGCAAAGGGTGACGTCGACCATCCCAGTGATTAAAGTCTCCCACCACACTGACCCGCTCCGCATTGGGAGCCCAAACGGCAAACAATACACCTGCAATACCTTGTGCCTCATGGGCATGTGCCCCAAGAAACCGGTAGGCGTGCCAATGTTTTCCCTGAGCAAACAAATGCAAATCAAAATCGGGGATTTGTGGGGGAAAACTATAAGGATCATGCAGCACATGCCGACTTCTGTTGGCGTCATACCATAGTAGTTGATAAGGCTTGCTGATCGATGCTTGCCCGCGCCATTGGAACAGATCCGAACTATCGATACGACTCATATGCTGTTCATTGTCCAGCAAGGTAACGGAACAGGCACCCGGCAGGTAGGCTCGGATGACGGTTTCACCGTTGATCTGATGCGGTCCCAGAAAAGAGAACGGATCGTGATGTCTGGCGCTGCAAAGTTTTTCCAGATCCGTCAGAGATTCTCGCGTTTCATCCATAACATTCTTCCCTCTCCCATCCATTACATTGGTGACACTACCGTCTCATATAATAGAAGAAATTGGCTTGTACCACACAGACGGGACATGTTGTAGACAGGACTGGCTGAACAAAATCGCAGGCAAAAAAAACACCCCTTAGGTGAAACTCACGGTCGGGGTGCTAGTGCAGCCAAACTGGCTTGTCGGATGACACATCACCCAACGAGAATTCTGTACCACTCTTACAGAGCAATTGCTGTGCCATACTTTTATCCTGTTGTTTTAAATGATAATTATTTGATTTCCCTGAAATGTCAGCACAGTTTTGTAAAGATTGTCGACGATCCGGAAATGCAAACTTTATGTAATCTGGCTAATTTTTTTTCAAAGGAACCGATATACAGGGATAATAGACGGATAAGACGAGAACACGATGTTCCAGAAAACCATAAACGAAGAAAATAATCGACTGGCTCAAACCACCAAAAAGTGGGGAGCACTGGCTTTCCTTTTTTTCCTTATCAAAGGACTGGCCTGGATAATCGTACCCTATGTACTTTATTTACTGGGCTCGGAGTAACCCACAAACTGCTGTAACAGTTCCCGACTTGCCTGTTGCAAGTAAGACGCAGCATCCTGCATGGATTGATGCATATCCACAGTCTGATTACAAATACTGGTAACTTTATCAAATCCCAAGGCTTGAAGCGCTGGGGGATCCAGCGTGACCTTACCGGCTACGACGATACAAGGTACCCCAAAATCAGATGCTCTCTTTGCAACCGCCACAGGCCCCTTGCCACATCCCGACTGGGCGTCCAAACAACCCTCAGCCGTAATCACCAGTTCACAAAGCTGCAACTGTTTATCCAACTCAATAAGATCAAAAATGAGCTCGGTTCCAGACTGTAAAACAGCCTGACAAAAGGCCATTAAACCGGCCCCCAATCCACCTGCGGCACCCGCCCCTTTTGCACACGAAACATCCAAGCCCATCTCTTGGTGGATACGTTCAGCAAAATTCTTCAATCCCTCGTCCAATCTTGACACCTGGGCGGGATCGGCACCTTTTTGCGCTGCAAACATGTGAGCCGCGCCTGTGGGCCCATATAGAGGGTTATCCACATCACACATCACCCGAATATCAGTATGCCTCAAACGTGGATCCATGCCGCTGGTGTCGATATGCCATACCGTTTCCAGAGCAGCGCCACTGCCACTTAACACTATTCCCTGAGCGTTAAGAAATCTGACACCCAGAGCCTCAGCCATCCCCATTCCTGCATCATTGGTCGCGCTGCCGCCCAAGCCGATTAATATTTGCTCAGCCTTTAGGTCCAGCGCTTTGAGAATCAATTGCCCCAAACCATAACTACCGGCTAATAAAGGATTTGCAGGTTCGCCGGAAATAAGCCGCAACCCAATCACATCCGCTGACTCTATGATCGCTGTTCTTTGATCCGCATGGAAATACAATTGTGTTTGTTGCGGCCGCCCCAATGGGCCACGAGCCTCAAGTCGAATCGTTGTTGCGGCAAGAACAGCCGCTAGAATGGCACCACAACCATCGCCACCGTCGGCAATGGGTAACAAAACCGTTTGCGCCTGAGGACAAGCTTGTTTTACTCCCAGCTCAATAGCTTGAGCCGCTTCAGACGCCGTCAAACTACCTTTGAAAGCATTGGGGGCTATTAGGATTTTCAAGGCATAAACAACCTTTAGGGATAACGCGCCCAGCTTACCCAAGCGCGCCGGAAAATCCAACCCGGTTGGATGAATTTGAAGTCCAGCGACGGCTTATTCGACGATTTGTGAGGATAAAAGCTGCGCTTCAACGCAACTGGCGCTGACACCCAGCTTGCAGGCTTTTTCATAGTCTTGAACAGCGCGGCTTAGATTGCCCTTTTTTTGATAGGCGTAGGCACGGTTGTTAAAGGCGATACCGTTGTCCGGTTCAGTGGCAATAACTAAATCACAATCCTGAATGGCCTCCTGATACATACCCATTTCCGTGTAAGCCACCGAGCGGTTAATAAACGCATTGGAAGCGGCCGGATTAGACTTAATAATTTGATTGCTCAAAGTGATCACCGAGGGCCAATCTTTTTGGCCCATACGAATAACACTCTCGTCCAGTGCCACTTGAATTTCCGCTTCGGTGAGCTTTGCCGAACCGGGCTTCTTGAGTTTGGGCTTTGAACCTTCCGGCGACGCTTCACCCGGTAAGCGAGCCTCCACAACGGATGCCAGAGTGCCGGATACGTTTTCTACCGTTTCCGTCGGCTCCAATTCGTTTGCAGCGGCCAAACTGGGATCGGACACCAGCGCTTGGCTTTCCTCTTGAGCTTCCACTTGGGCGTCCATTACGGTTGCCGATGCCGTTTCTTCTTGAGCAATACTGGCTTTAGGTTTAGTCACCTTGGATTGGGACTGGCTTTTTGTTGAATCGCCATATTTGTCCGCTTTGAATTCATATGCTGTCGTCTTAAACAAGGTATCTTTGTTGCCGTATATGTAGCCTCCCCCGAATCCCAGCAAGACAATAATGGCGGTAAAGACCATGGGCATTTTACTGCCGCCTGATATAGCTTTGGACCGTTTTTCGGTAACGGAACTTCTGCTTTGGCTTCGTTCCGATCGTCTCGATCCGGCGCGGCCTGGGGAAGCGCCAAACGGTTCGCTGTCGGCAGCACCGAAGGGTTGACTGCCGGACGCTTTGGATTGCATTAGTTCATTTTGTTTTTTCTGAAGTAATTTTTTGCGTATTTCCTGAGTCTGGCGTGCCTGCTGTTCAAACGCTTGTTGCTTACGTAACTGCTCTTGCTGCCTTTGTTGCGGGGTTTTGGCCTGCTCTTGCTGCCGTAGCTGTTGCAGTCGCTTTTTCTCCTGAAGTAAGCGTTGTTTTTCTTGATTTAATTTTTTTTCAGCTTCCGCAAGACCATCATCCCACACCTCGCGGGCGTCCTCGAAAACCTCATCTTCCATGTCCACGGGCACTTCAAGACTGAAATCGTCTTTCTTCGGCGGCGGTTCCGAGTCCAGCAAATAACCTGTGTCCTCATGATCAGACGATAAGGTGCTGTCCCACATGTCTTCTTCAGAGATCCACTTATTCTTACCCGGTTTATCAGCCATAATCTATGCCATTGAATTTCGGTTAATTATCATTGAATTTTCATTTATCTCTGTGTGAAATAGCCGCCAAAACACAGTCCTTGCGGCGATAGAGAGTCCGTATAAAATATTCGTCAATACACAGCAGAACTTTAGTTTTCGTTAGTTAAATTACTCAATAATCAAATAAAGCTATATTGTTTATCGGCCCTGTTTTCGGTTTGTTGCTGACCGTTACCACACTTTGCGTAACTCCCCTGCCAAAGCACCTGCCAAAGCAGTTCTACAGCAAAGCGATCTCAGGCTGTGCCGGCCCCTGCAACCTTATCAAACTTGAATCCCAAGACACTGTTTCTATACAGGTTTTATAAATCTGCAGCGGAAATTGCTGCAGTATTCCACACAAGGGATTGTGCCTCGACATACCCACAACCAAGGATTCAATACCCTTTTGTGCCGCCCGGCCCAAACCGTCCTGCAATAGGGGCACAGCCAGCCGCGTCACAGTCTCATCCAGCGCCAAAAAACACCAATAGGCCTGCGAAAACAACCGACCTCGGGGCGGTAAAGAGATTCTCCCGGTAAGCCGAGCAAATCCGTTATAAAACGGACGCAGCATATTGACAGGAAAACGATATCCCTGGACGCGGATTTGCTTGAAGGCAGTTTGATCCCAAAACGCCATACAAGCCTTCAATTCGCCGGCCTGCTCGTACACCCAAAAATCCTCTAAGCGCAATCCATGACTTCCATCCAGGGAGTATAACCATGACTCTTCCAATACTGCCGAAAATTGGTAGGCTTGCACAGTGCGGTTATATAATTCTGTGATCGCAGTCACGTCATCGGCTTGGGCGGGACGCAATAATCCGTGAATTTTTCCTTGCCGGGTAGACATTGCTAAACTGAGCAGTTCATCCACCCATTCATAGCGCGGCAAACCTTTGAGACCGGCTTCCAATAATCGCCGTGCCACCCGGTTTTCAGAAGCGATGCTGGTGAAATAAAAAGGGAGACTGCCGTCAAAAGGTAGCAGTTGGCGTATCGATTCAAAACCGTTTTTCAAAATACGAAAGCGCATACGATACCGGGGGTTGACCCGTAACCCCCCTAGATAGACTAAATTCCGGGCTTGGCCATTCACGTGTACGGGTAATCGATTACAGTTATACATGCCTACCACGCACCCATCATGAGTATGAGCAATTACGGTGACGGAATCGCCCATCAAGCCACTGCCTTGAAAATACGCGGGTTCCCGCTCCATAGCCAGTTGCACCCAGGAATCCATGGCATTGGCCTTGAGCAGCTGTCGCAATTCTACATCGTGCTCTGCGCGGGCAATACGATGTTCAATACCTCCCGCCTCAAACACCGTCGCCTCTCATACGGGTAGCAAATTTCCCTGCCAACGTTCATCGCCCAGCGGATAACCGTTGCGTTTATCCACATCGGCACGATGAATAAAATTAATGGGAAAATAGTTTCGGAACATAAATGAGTCACTGCGGTTAGTCTTGTCAAAACCACGCTTAAGAATACTATTGATGGAATAAAACCGCCGCCGTGCCTGCACACACAAGCGAGTGACATCCTGGGGTTGTAATTGGTGCGGTATAAACGGCACATCATTGTAGCGGTAGGCTTCATCCAACCACCATTGTTTATAACGCAAACGTCCTTGCGATTGCAGTTTGTCGTACAAGGGAGTTCCCGGAAACGGTGTCAAATGATTGAAAGCGGCAATGTAGAGTTTTTCATCAATTGCGAACTGCACCGCTTCATCAAAAGAGGAATGTTTGTCATGATCGTAGCCGAATACGAATGTACCATACACACGAATATTATGTCGGCGCAGGTTGGCCAAGGCGCGCGGATAACCCCCTTTCATGGCGTTAAACCCCTTTTGCATCGCCTTTAAATTGGCCTCATCAAGACTTTCAAACCCGATCAACACGCCCTTACACCCGCTGCGTGCCAACAATTGCAGGAAGTCTTCGTCATGAGCCGCGTTGATACTCATTTGCGTTACCCACTTAATATTTAAAGGTTGTAATGCGTGCAGGAATTCCGAGGCCCGTTTAATGTTGCCGGCAAAATTATCATCAACAAAAAAAAACAACCGTGTTCGCGGTTTAAGTTCTATGAGTTCACGAATCACGGCATCAACCGGTCGCGAGCGGTGCGTCCGTTTGAAGACGGTTTGGATAGCGCAAAAGTCGCAAGGAAAGCGACACCCTCTACCGGTTTCCACCAAGGCAATTGGTAGATAGTTCTTATGTGCAAATATAGAACGATCCACCTGAATGTGACTCAAATCCGGAGCCTCTTGGTTTTCATACACCCGCTGCAGTGAGCCGTGTAATAGATCGTCCACTAACTCCGGCCAGACCCGCTCAGCCTCGCCAATCACGATAGCATCAGCGTAGCGCGAAACTTCTTCGGGTTGTAAAGTGGCATGAAAACCGCCCAAAATGACCGGAACACCCCGCCGACGATATTCGCTGGCAATTTGGTAGACACGCTTTGCCGTATAGGTTTCCACCGACATCGCCACGGCATCAGTCGGTTCATCAAAAGGTAGGGTTTCCATGCGGTCGTCATAGAATCGCACTTCAACACTATCCGGTGTCAATCCTGCTATTGCCGCAGCCGGTAAAGGTTCCATCTGCCAGGAACGAATATAGTTTTCACCGATTTTATGACCAATGGCCGGATGAATAATAGTCAACCTGGTTTTGAATACAGAATCCATGCTAATAGTCTCCGGACACGGTGGAGCTCTTTACACTCGGGGTGACCGAATTGGGTAGCACCTGCCATTGCCAATCGCAATTGTAAAAGCGCTGCAGATGATGGGCATAAAACCGGTATCCCATATTGGTACTCAAAGCCAAAGGTTTTAGATTACCCGCCTTCCATAGACGCCGAGCGATAGCGGACCAGGCGTATACTTGTTTCCAGGCTCGCTCATGTCCCTGGAGTAACTGACTCACGGACATGTTTTTCGGTTGAAAGACCACATGTTGGCCGTCATACAACTCCCAATCCCGGGTCAGAATGCGCCCTTCCGCTGCCAGACGTTGGTATAAAGGAGTACCTGGAAAAGGAGTCAACACAGCGAAGCGAGGCAAATCTACACCGGCATCGATAGCAAATTCTACAGTTTCACTAAACACATCCGGGCTATCATGGTCCAAGCCAAACACAAAGCAACCCTGGATGGAGATGCCCAGCGCATGCAAACTATTAATCAGGCTTTTATAGTCTACCGAGGCATTAAAAGGTTTTCGGGTTTTACTCAGGTTGTCGCGAGAGACCGTCTCCAACCCCAACAATAAACCCTTACAACCGCTACGCGCCATCAATTCCATCAATTGAGGATCATGGGCAATTAAGACAGTGGACAATCCGTACCAATGGACATTTAGTGGAATGAGTTGGGTAAACAATTCTTTGGCATAAGCCACATTGGAAATCAGATTCAGATCGACAAATAGGATTTTTTTCTCGCCTACGCGTTTGATATCTTCTATCACCCATTCAACAGGCTTTTGATATTGCTTGCGCCCCCAGGCAGACGGAGCCACGCAAAATTCACAATCGTGGAGACAGGAGCGGGTCGCCTCAAATACGGCCTGGGTAAGAAAGTAGCGCTTGTCCAACAATTCTCTTTTTGCGAAGGGCATGTTTTCCAGCGATAAATCCTCACCTTGACGATAACAGATTTGGAGGGCACCACGGTTGAAATCTCGCAGGAGTTGTGGCCACGCCTGTTCGGCATAACCAATACAGATGGCGTCCGCATGTTGCTGAGCTTCTTCCGGCATCAAGGTAACGTGCGGGCCACCCAAAACTACCGTTTTTCCCTGTTGGCGATATCGCTCAGCCAGTTCATAAGCACGGCCGGCGGTACCGGTAATGACTGTCATTGCCACCAGATCCGCATCGGTTTTTTGCGGAGCATCGCAGATACCTTCATCCACCAATTCCAGCTTCACGTCCAAATCCTCGGGAACTAAAGCGGCCAAGGTGGTCAGCGTGAGGGGTTGGTAACGCAGAGATTTTTTGAATATACCGCCCTTGTTTCGATACAAAGGACCTTTGGGGGACAGCAATAAAATTTTCACTGGTTGCGCTCCCGGCGGGGTTTCCCACTCGCCATATTGTCCACTCTTTCCTTTCTCTCCGTATTCCCTTTCTCCATATCCCACTCCGTTATCTCTTGGGTAAACAAGCTCAATCGGTCAGTATCCAGCAGCAACGCGGGCACTTTAATGTCTCCAAGTCGCTGCGTTTTAGAAGCACAGAATAAATACCTGGACAAAGCTTTTTCCATTACACCCAGACGCAAGGGCCTTAACTGCCCTATCTGCAGGGCATAGGCGTATTGCGGATTGCGCTTTAATTGCCGCTCCACCTGCTGCACACATTGAGAAGGAGACACTTGCCCCCCTGAATCCACTAACAAAATATAACCCGGTTTACTCTCTTTGGATGGTACCAACATTCTGAACCCGGATACACCCTCGATACAATGTGAGACAAACGACTCCGTTAACTTCTCTCCAACCAAATCCGACACTCGACCCATCCTGCCTTCAAAGCGCAACACAGGGTCATCACTTTGGACGGACTCACAGACCACACGGTCACCGGTTCGATAGCGATACAATCCGCCGGATGTCGTCATGATCACTTCATAACTCGAACCGGGCTGAAGTTCCCGGGGCAAGTAAATATCGCCATCATGAAGAAACTCATAAAATCCACAACCGCGCGCCAGACGGCAAAGCCCGGCTGTATCGGGAACGGTCACCACTCCCTCCGTAGACAACAAACCTTTGGCTTCAAACTGAGTATAAGGCAATCTTTGTTGTAATTGGTGGTAGTAAGTTTCTGAGGATGCATGGGTCCAACAACTGACCAAAGATAATTGCGGCCACAATCGTTCACAATCCGCATCCAGCAAAAATGCCTTGAAACGTTGTAAGGCCTGAGCGTCCGCTTCTACCTTCATACCCGGCTCATGACATCCAAACCGCAACAAGGCGAGTAAAGAATCTTGTTGCTGTAGCAAACCATCCAACAAGGTAATGAAAAACGTCGGGCTCCAAATGGAAATAAACTGTAAATCGTAGCTACGTAATAAATAGTACAAGCTGAGCCGTTGCCATTGGTGATACTCCGTAAGTTGCGCCACATCCGATGGTACTGCCGATAACTCCGCCAACAAGGGCAAAACATCCTTACCTAAATAGGCTCCGTCACTCAAACCCAGCGGTATTCCCCCGGTAGTAAACTGTTGCATGCGCATCGCCGGACTGATGGCCCAGTATGCTTTTGCGGTATCGGACAGTTTTTGTGCAACACGTCCAAGCCAGGGCAACAGAGCTAAACGAAAATCCTCTAAGCTCCGAGAAGAGTAAGGGATAAGCTTGGGTCCACCACCACTGCCCCCCGTGATTTCAAATGCCACGGCGCGTCCCTTGAACAATATATCCGGCTCCCCCTGAGCAATACGCTCAATGGAATGATGCGCATCCCCATAACCACACAATGGGACGAACTCTCTATAATCGTCCACTGATTGAATCCGTTCGAACTGGCATTGATGGCCGTAGTCTGTTGCCTGATTTTCCTTTAAGCAACGCCAAAGCCAATCTTCACAGCTGCCGGCTTCCGGCAATTGACACGCCAACAGCGAAAGTTGCCGCCAAAGAGAATTTTGTTCCTCGCGAGAAGAAAAGCTCATGACCGATAAGTATCCAATGGAACAACATGCTACAATAAGCTTACTGTTATTGTGATGTGACGAGGGGTTCCAGTCAACCGGATTTACGCCTGGGAGGCGAATATGAAAAAACTGTTTCTGCTATTGTTGTTTATTTTCAGTACGACTTTTGCTTTTGCTGATAGCACTTCTGACAGTACTTCTGACAGCACTGTCGGCCTTTCCGGCAACGGCTCTGCCTCAACTCAGTCAGTATCGGCTCCCCATGAACAAGACCGGGCAGCGCTTAAACAAATACTCAAGGAAATCGAAGCGGCAATTAATGCTATGGACTTCGAAGGTCTGTTCAAACACTTTGACGAAAATATCAGCGTTAATTTTATGACCAACGATATCGCAGTGGGTAAAGAGGCTATTATTGCCTTTTACAATAAGCTGTTTAAAGATGAGGGCGCCATCTTACAAAGCCATAAAACCACAGCCAGTCTGGGTGCCCCTGCCGTGTTTCACGATAACACCATTACAGCCTATGGCATGGCCAGGGATACGTTTGAATTAAAAGACGGTACTATCCATCACTTTGATACCCGCTGGACCGCCAGCGCTGTGAAGAAAAACGACCAATGGAAAGTCGTATCACTCCATTTTTCAGTCAGCCCCTTCGCCAATCCCATTTTGGAGCAACTTACCGGCAAGCTGGGACTGTTCAGCGTAGTCGCTTTTGCCGTGGGTATCATTATCGCTTTCTTTATCGCCCGGTTTGGCAGGCGCTCTACCACTTAACCCTTGGCCTTGGCCGACAACCGGAGGGTTTCTCCGGTGTCGGCTAAACCGGGCAGAAATACCCAACGATAGCATAAATACGACAAAACCATACCACCCACAATATCCACCATATGGTGCTGGTGCACCAACAACACGGAAATACTCAACAGCAACCACCAGAACATCATTAACAACAAAGGAATTCTGGGAACTGAAAAATAAAAAGCCAAATGCATAACGAAGGTGGTATAAGCGACGTGTAACGATGGAAAGAGATTGTGCGGCATATCCAATGTATATATCAAAGAAAACAACAACCCGGCATCAGTGTTAAAGGACGCCCTGGGAATTGCCAAGGTAGTCGGAAACGTAAAGAAAATTATCCCGGCAACCAGCGTCATAACTGTATAACTCAGAGCCCAGGGCTTCAAAGCCGTCTCGCGCAAATAGAACATCGGTAGCAATAGAAATAAAACCAAGGACAAATAGACATAAACAAAAGTGGGAACAAACGGAAGCGACAGCTCCCACTGGAAATACCAACGATACCAATCAGCTTGCCGTGTTGCCCACCAATTGGTGAAGCCGTACACCAAAAAACATTGCAAGTAGAGAAGCGTACCGACTCCCATATATTTTCTAAACAACGAACCGCCTGGCCACTTCATGATTGCCTACGCCTTACACGATAACGAGTTCTGCAGATTATATCGCAGCTGTCTGTTTTGACAGGTGCGTGTGAATCCCATTCAGCCGAATATAACTGGACTCGCGGCCGATTATAACATTACGAATGGCATGGTAAATGCATTTTTGGAATATAAAACAATTAATAATGAATGAAACAAAGATCACAGTATGTCGTTTTCCATAACAAGCAGAGAGATCAACCCGCAAATTGGTGTTTTCGCTGTGCCGGGCGATACGCTCTCAGCACAGAGTATTCTCATCGCCACTTTGATTAACAGGCACCCGGTCGAGTTATGCAATATGCCGGTAACTGACGGGATATTGAAACTACTGGAGGCGCTGCAACATTCCGGCGCCACCGTACGCCGCCAAAGTGATGTTTTGAGTTTAGACTATGACTCCATGAGTTCCTACAGCGAAACGACGTTAACAAACTTACTGGATGCACTGGACGAACCGTCCCTATTACTGCCTGCCGCCTTAGCACTCAACGGTGAAATCACACTAAACCGGGAACAACTTGCGCGGTGCACAACCACCCCCATGAGTGCAATCTCGCAAGTACTGGAAAGTTTCGGTGTAGCCGTGTCCGTCACAAGTGACAGCGTTTGTGCAAAAACCCATTTTTTTAAACCATCCAACATAAACTTGCAAGACTACCTCCATAGACAATGGCAGGACACAGAAAAGCGACAACAAAATGCCGCCTTAAACTTGTCTATGATTGCCATCATCACCGCCGCCGCCGTGACGCTGGGTGCCAGCACTGTGCAACTTCCTATCAGGCACCCTGTTGTGGACGAGTTACTGACGTTTTTAAAAGCCGGCGGTTACAGAGTAGCCCGCAAAGACCTGAGCGTAGCCATTACTCCGCCTCGAAAAGCCAAAAATATGGTGAGTTTCAACTTACGTCCTAACCCAAGTAACATTTTCGCATACGTAACCGCCGCCACGTTTTTCAATATCCCCCTGGTATTACGTAATGTACCGTTACAAACCGTAAAGCAACACCAGGCCGAAAAACTGTTATTAGAGCGCATGGGATTGAACATCGTCTACGAATGCAACTCCATGTATATTCCGGTAAGAGAGTCCGTCAAGCTATCCCCAATGGAGATCGACCTGGAAAAAACCGGCATACACCCAAACCATCTGGCTTTTTTTGCCTTAATGCTCAATCGCTCCCAAGGGCCCAGTTATATCCGTCCTTGGCCTGCGGAGCTGAATTGTATTATGGAGCTGGCGAAACTTGGCCTGCGACTGGAAATCGCCAATGACGTGTTGCGGATCAACCCAACACCACCCTACATTAAAGACAAAACCATCCATTGCCGCGATGAAAACGCGGCAATGGCGACCATGCTGGCCGGATTGAGAATTTCTGAAGGTACAACAATTATAGACACAACACCCGCTGCCACATCTGCCTGCAAATCATTGCATGCGCAGCTACACAATATTGGTTTTGAATCTGAGTTTTGCACTTTATAAGCGGTGTGTACCCTGTAACAAAACATACATTGCTTGCTTCAGATCAAACCACACTGTGGACAGATACAGACACCTCCGAATCTGTTCGCAGTTGTTTAAACATGTCCATGTAGGCATTCAACATGCGCGGGCTTTTTTGGCTGACTTGCACCATAAAAGTTTGCCAATCCAGACAAGCCGCTACCGCCCAGACCCCATCTGCCATACGCTGAGGAGCCGCAATCCGCTCACAGGGCAAACCCGAAAGACGCAGAGCGCGAAGCACCGACACTGACACCACCATATAAACATAGCGATAATTGTTCAGCATGCAACAACTGAACAGGCCCTGGTATAACACATCAGCTATACTCCAACCGTCGGTAAACCGAGAGGCGCGGTGAATTTTATCCACTGCCAAGCGGGTGACCTCACAACAGTTATTCTGTTTCAGTTTAGTCGCCGCTTCAGGCAACAACATACTGAATTCATTTTGCAGCATCCATGGCTGGTCCGGCCCGATGATTCTTAAAGTTCCTAATAAGTAATCCTTTTCGTATGCAGCAACATATGCAGCAAACTGATCATAGGAATCCCTTTCCCGCTTAGTAGGAGGTACCCAGTTTAGCTCTTCAAAAAACACTCGGGCGCGTAATCGGAATATGTCATCCCAGTGTTCTCGCATCAATCCACATTTAACCGTGTACTCAGAACCCGTGTATGTATAATCCCGAAGTAAGCCAAGTTGAGCATCAATTTGTAATTGCATAAAAATCTCCCAATCTTTTCATCATTGTTAAACCTACATGGATAGTTATGACGCATCGGCATCCGTTGCTGTCCTGTAGGTTTGAACAGGTCAGTTTGGCTTGAGATATGCGTATTGGAGTAACAGCGGGAAAATGAGCCGGATTTACTATAGGGCGCGTAATAGTTGGAACATAAAGAAAAAACGGAAAGGACTTTAATACATATATTTGGCAATTTGCAGAGTCATTTCGTCTGCCAAGGCAAACCGCATGCAGTTTTGCACCCGCAGGGCAATGAGGTCGTCAATGGAACACTGCATACGACCACTGATACAAATGGGGCTATCAATAGAAAAACGACGTTTATTTCGATCCAAAACCAATCCGTAGGACATCCCAACATTCAAATACGTCAGCGCATGGTGACGCAGGTACAAACTCACTTTGGGACTATTGCTGTATAACAACCAACTGGGCCAGTAAACCTGACAGGACTTTTCTCCATCTGTCCAAGCGGTGTCATTTTTAGGGCTAATGTAAAATAGAAGGAATCGTCGCGCACTGAAACACCCTAGAGCCGCCTCCAACATAGGGGGAACCATCATGCCCGGTAAAGGTGTACTGTACTTTGAGTGTGTCACGGAAATATTTCACTGGTTCATTAATTCGCTGGTCAAGTTTCACACAAACCGTTGAGCTTTACTCAAATTTTATTATCATAAAGCTTACGCAACCGGAGTCAATATGTAAACGTGGTGTAAGCAGGTTTGTTGTATCATTGATAAAGTTTTGTCACTCGATTTATACTCATAGGTGAATTATTGATTTTTTACTCAGAGACCTGTTATATGAGTCACTCACCGGCACTGAAGCAACGAGACTATCAACAACTCCTGGAAAATACACGCCAGTGCCTGGAAGACAAGTCTGAAAAATCCATCACTCAAGCTATGTCCACCTTACAAAACCTGGTGGGCTTTGAATATGCTGTTATCAGCCAGTTTGACCAAAAACAAAATATCCGCCGGATTCTGAAAGTTGTTAATCACAGTTACGACCTGCAATGGGTCGATGCCTATGTAAGCGAACAATATATTCAGATAGACCCTGTCATTGAACAGGGCATCAAGACTGTTGGTCCTTTTGAATGGTCCACGAATAAAAAAATCAAACCCAAACGACCGCAACAGTTTTTTAATGCCGCCAGAGATTTTGGATTAAAAACCGGCGTCGCCAATGTATTCACCTCAAAGCAAAAAGCTCCCCTGAGCCATGATTACTACACCGTCATCTCCATGGCCAATGTGGAAGAACCGCGAGTGGAGCTAAGCAAATATCTGTTGCAACTCATGTCACCCGTTTTGAGTGAATCGGTTTCCAAATGCACTACACGACAACCCGTTTGTCTGAGTAAAAGGGAAATAGAAATATTAAAATGGATGATGGCAGGCAAAAGCGCCTGGGAAACCAGCATCATTCTGTCCATCTCCGAACGCACCGTGCGATTTCATCTGGCCAATGTTTACAAAAAACTGGATGTGGTTAACTGCCCTCATGCGATAGGTGAAGCCATCAAACTGGGATTGGTATAGCGACCGTTCGTCAGTGTCTTCACTTCACTCTTGACTCTATAGTACACTACAGACTTTATACTTTGCCCCATGGAGTACACTTATATGTTACGCATCGGCGCTGTGGCAAAACAAACCGGATTAGGCATAGAAACCGTAAGGTTTTATGAGCGAGAAGGCTTAATTTCCAAACCTTCCCGAACCTCATCCGGCTATCGCCAGTACCCGGAGACAGTGGTCAAACAACTGCGCTTCATTCAACACGCCAAAAACTTGGGATTTTCACTCAAGGAAATCGCAGAGTTGATTAGCCTAAAAAACAGCACGGAAAGTAACTGCACAGGTATAAAACTGGCGGCGCAAGCAAGGCTGGACGATATTCAAAATAAAATCGATGCTCTGGAACGTATGAAGCAATCCCTGTTACCTCTGCTACAGCAATGCCAATCCGATAAACCTATTAGTGACTGCCCCATACTCAATAACTTAGATTCCAATTAAACCCGGGAGAACATTATGGGACAACGAAAAGTCGAAATATTCAGCGCAGGCTGCCCCTGCTGCCAAAACACCATTGACCTGGTCAAACAAATATCCTGCTCATCCTGTGACGTCATTGTTTTGGACATGAACCAGAACGACGTTGCGGCAAGAGCCAAGTCTCTGGGGGTTCATCGAGTACCCGCTATTGTTATTGATGGCAAATTGGCAGATTGTTGCTCGGTTTCCGCACCGGATGAAGCGGCGCTGCGCGCCGCCGGTATCGGCCAACCCCTGAGCTAGCACTCGTGGCAACGATGGTAAATTGCTATGTTTAACAACAATATGCATAACAACAGGCCGGTGTTTCCATCACCGGCCGCTTTGGATGTATGATGAAAAATATTTTCGAGAGATTCGGTTCCTTTGGCGCCGTGATTGCCGCCGCCGCGTGTCCGGTTTGTTTTCCCAAACTGGCTCTATTTGGCGCCCTGTTTGGTCTGGGGGCCCTGGCACCCTATGAAACCCTATTCTTTTTTGTAGCACAGGGCATGGTCGTCATGACACTAATAGCTCATGTTTTGTCCTATAAACATCAGCTCCGCGATAACCGAGGCAATAAAACCGTGTTGGTTCTGAGCCTGGGCTCTGGTGCTGTTTTTTTCCTATCATTATATGTATTGGTATGGGAGTATTTGTCCTATCTGGCGCTACTGGGTCTGATAGGCGCTGCCATTTGGCAAATTTTTTGGAACCGGCAGTGCAACCAATGCGAAACAGCCGCCTAGCCTCCTATTGAGAAAGAGAAAGCAATGAACCTGGAAGAATTCCTCCGAAACTACGAGCTGTACATTCGTTTGAGCTTTTTTTTCGGTGTGTTTCTATTAATCGCCTTTTGGGAACGACTGGCACCGAAGCGTGCACTGACCGTCTCCAAAACGACGCGATGGCTCAACAACCTGGGCCTGGTGGCATTGAACACAGTGATTCTACGTTTACTGTTTCCAGCTGCCGCGGTGGGCGTAGCCGCCTTTGCCTCGCAGCAAGGCTGGGGGTTGCTTCACTATTATCAACTGCCTGGCACAGTGGCGATTATCCTTAGCGTCATCGCTCTGGACTTTATTATTTATCTGCAACACGTGTTGGTACATGCCGTACCGGCACTTTGGCGCCTGCACCGGGTACACCATGCCGACCTGGACTATGATGTTACCACCGGGGCTCGATTTCATCCCATCGAAATTATTCTATCCATGTTAATCAAAATGGCCGCTATTGTGGTTTTGGGTGCCCCCGTTATCGCCGTTATTATTTTTGAAATTCTGTTGAACGCCACAGCCATGTTCAACCATGGTAATCTGAACTTGCCTGAGAGCCTGGACAAAGTGCTGCGACTAATCGTCGTCACGCCGGATATGCACCGAATCCACCATTCGGCGGAAGACGATGAAGCCAATAGCAATTTCGGTTTTAACCTACCCTGGTGGGATCGTCTTTTCGGCACCTACCGAACCCAACCCAGAGCCGGACACCAGGGTATGCTCATTGGTATCCACCACTACCGTAACCCGAAAATGGTCAACCGCCTGCCCGGTATGCTAAAACTGCCTTTTATAGGTAAAATTAGTGACTACACCATCAACCGGCGCCAGTGGACACACCCGGGTGAGCACTGACACGGCACCCAAAATCCTGCGTGGCGCGTTGTTTCTGTTACTCCTGGGCGCAATCGCCATCGCCGTACGCTACCGACAATACCTGGACAGTCAATCGTTACAAGCTTGGATCGATTCGGCAGGGATCGCCGGTCCCATACTGTTCATGGCGCTGTATGCATGCGCCACCATTTTATTTCTCCCCGGATCGGTACTCACACTGGCGGGCGGTGCCATGTTTGGGCCCTATTGGGGAACGCTGTACAACTTGACGGGAGCCACACTGGGGGCGACCCTGGCATTTCTCATCTCGCGCTATTTGGCATCGGACTGGGTGGAACACAAAAGCGGCGGCCACCTGCGAAAATTGAAGCAAGGCGTAGAAGATGAGGGCTGGCGCTTTGTTGCTTTTGTTCGCCTGGTCCCCCTGTTTCCCTTCAATTTATTGAATTACGCATTGGGCCTGACTCGTATCAAGCTGAGCCACTATGTACTTGCCAGTTATTTGTGTATGCTGCCGGGCGGTATCGCTTATACCTATGTGGGATATGTTGGACGTGAGGCCATCACGGGCAGCGAAGGCCTAATCCAAAAAGGTCTGCTGGCACTGGGTTTGATGGCATTAATTGTATTCCTACCGCGAATAATTAAAAGACTGCGCAGTAGCAAATATTGAGACGACAAACCCTTACTCTTGCTTTGAATGAGTAGCTTCCACCACGTCTGCCAATTCCTTCTCCACTGCCTCATCAATATGTATGGATTCGGAAATATCAAATACACCGGCATCGGGATCATTGTAAACTGCCAAATCCATCTTCCCTTCCGATTTTGCCACAATGCTGGAAACCACTGCATCTCCGGATACATTTACTGCGGTCCGTATCATATCCATAAGACGGTCCACGCCCAAAATCAAGCCAATACCTTCCACCGGCAAATTGACTTGCGCAAATACCATGGACAACATAACCAAACCCACACCGGGAACACCGGCAGTGCCGATGGACGCCAGTACGGACATCAATATGACCGTCAAATATCCGCCGATCCCTAGATCTACGCCGTAAACATTGGCAATAAATACTGTGGCCACACCTTGCATAATGGCCGTACCGTCCATGTTAATGGTGGCTCCAAAGGGCACTGTAAACGAACCCACGGAATTGTTTACTCCCAACCGCTGGGTTACAGTACGTAAGGTGATGGGTATGGTGGCATTGGAACTGGCGGTACTGAATGCGAATACTTGGGCATTACGAATTTTTCTCAAAAACAGCATGGGGTTCAATCCGGAAAACAGTTTCAGAACCACCATTAAGGTAACGAATAAATGGATCATCAGGGCACTGACCAATACCAGCACATACCCGAGCAACTGCCCCAACAGATCCAACCCTAAATCGGCCATAGACTTGGCAATGAGCGCAAATACCGCATAAGGTGCCGCCGCCATTACCAGCGTTACCATTTTCATCATAATCTCGTTGGCAATCTCCGCCGCTTCGATAAAACCTTTGGCCTTGCGTCCCACCATTAGCATGCTGATACCCAGCAGGATGGAAAAGAAAATAATCGGTAGCATATCCCCTTTGGCCATAGAGTTGATGGGGTTCTTGGGAATAATATCGATAATGACCTGACTCAACGGTGGAGCCTCTTTTCCCTGAAATACTGCGTCTGTCGCCTGATTCATCCCCTCACCAATACCGGCACCAGCCGCGATGGCGATAGCAACCGCAATGGCAATAGCGGTGGTGGCCATGTACAGCAAGAAAGACTTACCGCCGACACGCCCTAACGTTTTTACATTACCAATGCCACACACACCGCAAATCAGTGAGAAAAACACCAGCGGGACCACCAGCATTTTCAGGGCATTTACAAACATAGAGCCCAATGCGTGGAACAAACCGTCCACGATGTAGACGTTGACAAAACTACCCTCGGCATTCAATCCGGTAAGATTAAAAATCAAGCCTAGAACTATTCCCAGCCCCATACCCAGCAAAACCTGCACGGTCAGGCTCATTTTTTTCTTGGCATTCATTTATTTTTCCTTGGATATTGAAAAGCTGCAGTGAGAGCATAAACTCGCATAATCACTATCATATTGCAAATACGCCAACTGCAATTGCTCAATTATCCACCACTTTTCAGAACCATAACCCCGTCGCCGAGTGCTTGTACTTTGTTTCAAATAGGGGGCTTACGTGATTTCAACGCCGGGTACTGTGTCAGGATTTTGTCCGGAGTCGTTTTTTGGGAATGCGCTTTCTGCTGCTTGGAACCCAGCTTAGCGCTGACTGCCTGTGATTGGGTGCGAACTCGCCCGCCGGCGGCAACCGGCAGGCTAAAGCATCGGTTTAACGGCCGCTCTCCGCCTTTAAAATCTGTTTATCGGAATCAGGCTTCGCCTCCCATTTAGGTAAATAGTCGGCTTTTTTCTCAGCAATACTGGCTGCATTGGCTTTTGCCCATGCCAACCCTTCCTGATTCACGCTCACCTGCTCCGAAGCAGACAACCATTGTTGTAACTCATTTTCAGCTACTTGACCGTTCATTGGCCTAAAACTAAAACGTGCTTTCCAAAGTCCCATGCGAGCCACCACTTGCGCATAATACGTTTTCCCTGCCAACAAATCCGCTTTCATAAAATCCGCGCTTTCGCCAACGACCATGAACATATGCTCACCCGGATCTGTTTCGTAAGCAATTTGTTTTTTTGCCGACAGGGTGCCAATATAAGTATCCCCATCGTACAAGGTGGCCTGCACCGCACCACCGTAGTTAGATGGACGCAAAAACACCACCAAGGCTTTATCAGCTGCCGCCTTGTCAACCACATTCGCAGGAGGGACCGGGCTCATATGATGACTGACCGTGGCACACCCACTCATAAATAAAGCAAATACAGCTAAAAGAAAAAAAGATGCCGGTTTATTCATATATGTATCCTTCATTTTATGTATATTTCTAGCAACAAGATTCTACCATGTATATGCGTCTCGTAAAGCTCCAATTTATACCCGACAAAACCCAGCTAATCGCTCTGATTTGCCCAGGTAAAATATTCGTTAAATTTGCGTCACACATATAAACACCGGCCTCCCCCTACACGATATACATAGTGGATAAAGCAGACAAACAAAGGAGCCGCCTCCTCAACCACTAAGTTCGCAGCTCACACGAATAGGAGTACCGTTATGTCAATGCTGGAATGGGATGACAGCTATAGCGTTAAAGTAGAAATGCTGGATGAACACCACAAAACTCTGTTCAAAATAGTTAACCGATTTTACGAGACTGCGAAAAACAATTCAGATATCGCTACCCTGACTGAGATTTTCAAAAAAGTACTGGACTACACCCAGATGCATTTCAAAATTGAAGAGTACTACATGAAAAAACATGAGTACCCCACCTATGATAAACACAAACAAATTCATGAAGACCTGGTACAAAGAGCATCAAGCTTGCACGACGATATTCAAAGCGGAAAAGTAGGCGCCGTAGACAATGCTTGCACGTTCCTCAAAGACTGGCTGGAGAAACATATTAAAGGAGTGGACACCCAATACGGTCCTCACTTAAATCGCGCCGGGATGCATTAAGCCCATACCTTATCAGGCACTAACTTTAATGTAATTGAAGTAAAAGACGACCACCGAATTTTACGGAAATCAAAGTTTCCAGCTTTAATGGCCTCGCCGCTGTTTGATCCGATATAGTGAAGCGAAATTGGGACGCAGCGGTTACCACGGTGGCTAATGCTTCGTTAAAACCAAAGTGACGCCCCAGGCACATACGTGGTCCGGCACTAAAGGGGAGATAGGCGTTTTTGGGAATGTTTTCTTCGTTTAAAAAACGCTCGGGTCGAAACGCCTCTGCATCCTGCCAATAACGAGGATTTCGATGTAAGGTCCAAGGCGAGACCCAGACCACATCGCCTTTTTTAAATTGATGACCGCAAACCGTGTGTGTATGCGTACAGCGTCGCGACATCTGCCACACCGGCGGATACAAACGCATCGCTTCTTTAACAAAACAACGGCTGTACTTCATAGAATCCAACACTTTCTGGTCTAAGCTAAAACCTTTTATTGAAGCGGATTCCTGGTACACTTTCTCACTGCTCTGTCCTCCACGCGCCAAGGCGTAAAAACACCACACCATAAGATTGGTCACTGTGGAACCGGAAAAAATAAAATTCTTTAATTCATGGTACAGTTGCCCCGGTTCAATCCTCTGTTTTAAAGCTTGATACACACAGGGTCGGTTGTGTTGATCGCTTAGTGCCGACAACTGCTGAATCAGCCGATCAAACTGTTGGTGTATAGCACCCATACGGCTATTACGCCCCACAGGTAGCCACGGACAGGCCAGCAATAAACCTTCGACCACGGAAAAACGCATGGATTCCAATTGTTGCGCAAACGCCAATTGCTCATCGTTAACCTCGACACCAAAAATTAAGTAGCAAATGACTCGGTAAGACAATAAATTTACACACGCACCAATATCTAGCGCTTCTCCGCTATGCTTGGCTTGCTTAAAACGGGACATCAAATCGTTTAAAGCATGGTCCAATACGGGTTGCATTAAAGCATACTGCCCGTGATGCAGGCATTGCTTTGCGCCATTGCGGGCGCGCTTCCAGGGCTCGCCGCTGCTGGTAATAATTCCAGGGGCTACGAAAGCATTGAACAAACGATAATCCAGCGTATCTTTGTTAAAACTCAGATCGGTTTGCTTGAGTACGTGTTGTGCTAATTCCGGGTCATTGAATAAGTATACCGGCCAGGGCGTGCGTATTTTCACCCGATCACCCAACTGGGATGCCGTCAACAAAGATTGCAGCGGTTGACCGTACAAACGCCAGGCCGGAATCGATACCGAAGTCAGAGGAATATCTTTAGCTTGCTCTATGCTGCTGTGTGCACCGGAACCATCCGGCCTGGCGCGTAACGCTTCCCGATACAACTTAAGCATAAACCGGCTGTCCCAATTTTTGTTTCATGGCATGTGCTAATTGCTGCACATGAGGCTCTGTCAACAAAGTGAAATGATTGCCGGGAATGGCGCAATAATCCACCGTACGTGAGGTAAACGCCTGCCAGTGCTCGGCGGATTGCTTATTTCCCAGAGAATCGCCGGCGCCAAACAAAATCAAGTCCACATCGCAATCCTGTAGACCATAACGACACACGGACTCCAGGTTATAACGAAAGGCGTTAATAAAATCTCTGGCATTGTCTAAATTAAAATTATGGGGAGACAACTTGAAGCGTTGCATCATGGACAACACCAAATTCAACTGCCGCTCCGGCGCAATACTAAAAAGTAAGGGAGAGGGCAGCCATTGCAACCAATTGAGCCGAGTACCGACGGTGACTTGCAGTATCTGATCCATGATATTAAACACCGACGCATCCAATTGCTGCAGCTCGGCCTTGCTGAATCGCACCCCCATTAACTGAAAAGCCATCAGCCGCAGCAGTTTTGTCAGCAAGTTTTTTGAGTAACGCATCTCAGAGGGTATCTTAACGGAAAAACCTTCACCGATAAATTTGACCAGGGATACAAAGGCGCTTGTTTCCACGTTTCTATACGCTTTTCTATTACCCCTGTTTGAATTGCTCTTTGCATTCCCCTTCGCAACCGTTTTGCTATCTCGAAGTGATACTGTGGCGTGCGCATCTGCATAAGGCATTTCGGAATCAATCAGCAGCACGGACTGAACCACTTCACCCTGCTGCAATAAATGCTTTGCCACGGCCACCGCCATCACCCCGCCCATGGACCAACCGCCCAGCACATACGGCCCTTCGGCTTGCACGGCTTGAATCTGCTGTGCATACAATCGCGCCAACTGATCCAAATCCACAAACTTTTGTCCGTAAGGATATTGCAAACCGTAGACAGCGTAGTGATTATCCAATTCTTTGGCCAAGCGTGCATAGGCCAGCACATTGCCGCCCGGCGCATGCACCAACCACAGAGGTTTGCCCTTGTCACTACGATGTAAGGGCACAACTATGGAATGAAAACCGGAAGTGGACTGGGACTCGGCGCCGGTATTGGACTGCTGTCGCAATCGCTGCGCCAAGGACAAAATATTGGGGTTGGCTAAAAACTCGGCCAGGGTGAGCGTCTGTTGCAACTGGGTTTCGATGGCATTTAATATTTTAAAGATAGTTAGGGAATCCCCCCCCAGATCAAAATAATTATCACTGAGCTTAATGCCTTTGCGTCCCAAAATCGACTCCCAAATTTGAGTCAGATGAAATTCAGTAAGATCATAAGCCTCATCAAACAAGCGCGTAATAAACGCGGATTCCTTATCCTTACCTGAAGAATAGTTCGGTTTGGGTAACTTCTTGTAATTCACTTTACCGTTGGGAAGCCGCGGTAACTGGGTCAATCTCTCGTAATAGGCCGGCCACAAAATGCGTGGCAACCCCGCTTTGACATGACCTGCAACTGTCTGGACAATATCCACACCGGTATCAGCCACTAAATAGCAAATAATTTGTTGTCGCCCTCGGTGTTCCCTGGCATGAACCACACACTCTTTGACTGCAGTTAACGCATTGATGTGGTTTTCCAGCTCTGCCAATTCAACCCTAACCCCGTTGATTTTCACCTGATGATCTTGCCGACCCAGAAACTCCAAATCCCCACTGGGTAAACGCCGACCGTAATCTCCGCTGCGATAAACCTGCCGGGGAGTTGCATGCTGACCATTGCCATCCTTTATCAGATCGCTATAAGGAAAAAATACCTGCGAACTCAGTTCCGCTTGCTTGTAATAGCCCGGCAAATAAAACCCGGGACTAATACAAATCTCCCCTATTTTATCGTCGTCGATACATTGACCGGCGGCATCCAACAAAAAGACTTGCGTATCGTCCATGGCTTGACCAATGGGAATGGTCCCCCGTTCGGCATCCTGCGGGCGGACAAAATAGGCTACTTTGGTCATCACGGTTTCCGTAGGACCGTAACTGTTAATCAACTGCGCCGTTTCACCCGATCCATACCAAGCCGCCACATCGAACGGCAGTAAACGTTCGCCCGCCAGCAAAACATAGCGCAGCGTAGATAATGGCGACGCCTGCCCGCCATTGCTCGGAAACAATAAACGCAGCACGGAGGGAATGGTATGCAACACGCTTATGCTTGATTGCTGCAACCATTGGCGTAATTTATCTCCGCTCAAGAAGGTTTCGGTGCGCGCGGGAATACACACCGTGCCACCGCAACACAAGGGTGTAAATACATCTCGTAAGAACGCATCGTAAAACGGTCGGCTTAGCTGACTGACACGACAACCGGCCGTTAGAAACAGACTTTGTCTTTCCCACTGCACAAAATGCCAAATCCCCGCCCCGGTCCCGGCTATGCTCTTCGGTTGCCCGGTGGAACCGGAGGAATGATAAACATAACTGATGCTATTGGGATCTTTTTCCAGACCCGTTGCTGAGTTTTGCTGCCATGAATCTGAGGAATAGGCGTTTGACAGCAGCGATTCCAGACCCAGCAATTGACAGGAACAATCCCTGCCAAGGTCTTTTGCAAGCGCTTCACTGGCCGTATCAAACAACAGCAGCTTGGCTTGCACATGGTGCAACATGGCTCGCAAACGATCCGACGGATCTTCCGGATTGAGCGGAATAAAAACCCAACCCAAGCGAAACAAAGCCAACATCAAGGGAATCACGGTCCAGCTGTCATTGCACAAAACCACAACCGGTACTTCATTAGCTTCGTCGATTGCGCTTTGTTGCAAATGGTAACAGAGTTGCGCTACTTTCTGCTCCAGCTGCTTGTAAGACAAGCGCCTGTCACCCTGCTCAATGGCCACGGCATCAGCATGTGTCTGTATCATAGCGCTTACTTGTCCCAGCAATGACTCCTGTCGTCGTGACACCATAGTCTGCCCCATTAGTTAGACGCTCCGGAAACGGAAAACACGTCCAGGAATACGTTAAAACTCAACACAATCATTAACCAATCGTCTTCGTACGGCAAATTGAGTCGAAACCCGTCTTGCGTATATTGTTGTCGCAAGTATTCCACGCTGTCGGGATTAAAATAACCCTGGCGCTTGATACGATCATAGGACAAAAGGTCATTAACCCATTCCAGGTTCTGTTGCAGTAAGGCATCGCTGCCGCGCGCATGAAAACCGAACTTTTGCCGCTGTGCGATTCGGGCCGGCAGTTGGGAGTTAGCCAACTGCCGTAATATCACTTTCTCCTGCCCATTTTGTATTTTCAAATGAGCCGGTAAGGTGGCAGAAAACTCCACCAAGTCTTTATCCAAAAACGGATAACGCACTTCCACCGAATGCGCCATACCCATGCGGTCGCCATGATCGGAAATTAAATGCTCGGACAAACGCAACTTAAAATCCAAGTAAGAACGTTGATCCATGGGATTGCGCCCACGCAGCATATCCACATCTACCGGACTATGGTTTATGCAATTGAAATCAGTGAAGTGTTGATTGATTGGGTCGGAGTACAGGGCTTTTTTGCTGTCTTCAAAAGCATGGTATTCGCGTTCGTAGTAACAATATTCATCACCCCACAAGGTGTTGCGGTATTGCCGCTCCAAAGCATGCTGTAAATCATCGGCAACAGTCTCATCCGAGTCCGCCAGAGAATCCAAACGGTAGCCTACGTAGCCGGCGAAAAACTCGTCCGCCCCTTCCCCGGACAACATCACTTTGTAGCCCGCATCACGTACCGCCTGGGACAAAGCCATAGAACACAAATTGTAAGACTCTTTCACGGCACACTCGCTGTGATAAATCATGCGTTCAAAGGCTTGGGGAGAATAATCGTAGCTGAAAGGAATATTGTGCAAACGGGTTCCGCAATGAGCAGCCACCGCCTGTTGATAAGACGATTCATCCTGTTCTTTCTCATTGAACACAATCGAGTAGGCAGGCACCGCATCGGTGCTGATCTGGGAAGCCAGCCCTAGAATCAACGAGGAGTCCAAACCACCGCTCAAATAACACCCCAGCGGTACATCGGATTGCAAACGATAAGCAATGGAACGGGTCATTAACTCTTGTAACTGCTGCAAATATTCCTCATCCGACTTTCTTGCTGTGGCGCTTTCCGAGTAGCTATCTGTTGAACTTAAGGGATAATCCAAATCCCAATAGCGGCGCATTTGAATATCACCGTGTTGCACCAAGGCATAGTGTCCGCTTTTTAAACTGTGAATGCCTTGAAACAAGGTCGTTGGACTCACCAGACCGGGGAACGTCATGATTTGATCCAGACCACGCAGATCCACCGCGGCATTCACTTTGGGATGTTGCAGCAGCGCTTTTATTTCCGAGGCAAAAATCAGCTCTTTCTCTGCCAGCGTATAAAACAGCGGACAAATACCAAAGTGGTCCCTGGCCAGCATTAAGCGCCGCTGGCGCATATCGTACAAAGCAAAGGCAAACTGGCCGTTGAGGCTTTTAACGAAATCCGGGCCTTGCTCCAGGTATAGATATATGAGTACTTCCACATCGGACTGGGTTTTGAATTGAATATTCTGATCTTGCAACGATGCTTTGAGCTCGCGGTGATTAAAGATTTCCCCATTGCAAATCAATACCACCGAGTTATCGTGAGAGAACAAGGGCTGGTCGCCGCCCTCCGGGTCCATAATTTTCAAGCGCCGAAAACTCAAACCCACGGACTCATGCACAAAACAGCCGCTGGAATCGGGACCGCGATGCTGCAAACGTTCACTCATGCGAGCCAGCACCGCCTCTTCCGGTTTACCTTGGCCGCTTAAATGTACCATGCCTGCAATTCCGCACATGCCCCTACCCCAACACACTCTTGCTGCGTTCTAAGGATAAAAAGCTATGCACGGGCGGCAACGGCGCCAGCCAGTCCGGGGCCTCACCCCGAAACGGTTGGCACGCCACCCACGGCTCCGCCTCAGTTAAAGGACCAATCATGGCTGCCAAGATCGAAGACCAACGATTAAGAGGTCGATAACAGGAAAAACACGCCACCGCCTGCGCGCCCAATGCACTTTTCATCCAATAATTGGTACGACCCAAATGCAGTAATACAGCATTGTTGTGGATGGCATATTCCAGATCATCCACCAACATGCACTTGAGCAACTGGTACTCCCGGTTATCCTGCTCGGTCACACCAAAAAAAGCACTTTCCACCACGCCATTGACCTTATAGCGGGTATTGAACGCCATTAAACGTTGTCCGAGAAAATAGCCTTCTATCTGATAACGCTCCAAAGGTAATTGCCGCCGCAAGGAAACAAAATAGTCCACCCCCAGATACGGACCTTTGGCTTTGGCTCTTTGGTAAACCGCGGCGTACAAAGCATCGATTTCCGAATGATAACGTTCCAGATCTGCAAGACTGAGCAAGCGACGCTGCAAAGGTTCTGCGGCACGTCGAATTTGCTTGATGCGGGTGCGATATTTACTTTTGAGGCTGGCCATGTAGTCGTTTAAACTGTTCCACTGCTGTGGTATGGGTAAGACCATGGTGGGCGGCAAACTCAAAGAGGCATAGCCACCAAGCACTTTGGCATGACTCATGTCGTGCTGTAAGTCTTTTAACAGCAACAAACCAAAACCTGCGCGCTTTCGTACTCTCACGCGAACCCGCTCTGCCACTGCTTCAAGTAAGGCAGCCCTGTGCTCAGCGTCTACATGCTCTGCAAACAGCAAACCCTGTACACCCGTACTGACCACATCACCACAAACGATCATGGTCACAATGGGTCTACGACTCAAGCAACGTACGATCGCCACACGCTGCAGCGCTCTAAACCAATTTGCATCCACCAAAAGGTCGTTGAGGCTCAGGCTATACTGCTGAAAAATCAGTAATGCACACGCCCGTCCCTGCTCGGAAACCACCGCGTAGTGAAACTGTAAACCACGTTGACGCAATATACCTTCTTGTGCCGCCAGAAAAGGCGCACCCTGAAACAGACCGGTATCGGCGGTATCCAACTGCTGCCACACCAATGGCGGTATGTCATGCACAGTGCCGTACAATTGGATAGTGGCTTTCATGACTTTCGTAGCTTTCATGGCTTTCGCACCGAGTGCGTCATAGTGGACTTAAGCCGCGTTATAACATCACGACAGATCTTCCCGGTGGATCGAAACGGCTGCTCTCGGTCCGTCAAACCAACCGTAAAAGGTGCACGCATTAAGTCCCAAAACCCCAGCGGATAGTGGTGATTCCTCACACCCACATCTGTAGCGTTACGATGAGGAAACCACCAGGTGCCGAATAGTAAATCCCAAAAGATAAAGGTATTGCCAAAATTGTGATTGGAAACCTGCGGCTCTCTGGCATGATGCCAACGATGCAGCTCCGAAGTACTCATGACATAGTTAAGCAAGCCATAGCGAATATTAATATTGGAATGTTGAAAAAATGCATGGATGTCGAACAACACAAAATACAGCGCCAAGACTTTTGCATCGATGCCAAGAAAATAAAAAGGTAGTATACCGAACACGAACAACATAGCCGTTTCCAGAGGATGATCGCGCCCCACATTGAGCCAGTACAGTTTTTGCGGCGAGTGATGCACGGCGTGAAAACGCCACAACCAGGGCCATTGATGCAAAGCGCGGTGCATCCAATAAATGGCAAAATCCACCATTAACATGATCACCACTGTCTGCAACAACAGCGGCCAATGATGCGGCCAAACCGCTAGGGCTTGTGGTTGTGATAACACCTTGCTGTCCAGCGCCAACAAAAATGCCGTCGCCAAAATCAATTCCGGTAATAGAAACTGCATCAATACCAGAAAACTCAGATCGGTAGGAACATCCTTGCGATTGGGCAACCAGTACCGCTGAAAGGGATAACGCCATTCCAGTAACGCAATACAAACCACCGCCAGCAACACAGGCAGATAAACACTCCAGGCCAATCCCAGTTCCAGGTCCAGTAAGCACCAATGCAGTAACAAGGCACCCAACATAACCGCCAGGTAGCTCATACTGGATAGCGGCGAACCGCTTTCAGATTTAGATACCGCGCTATGGGAATGTGTCACCCAGTCAGCCCTCCGCTTGTTGCGCTCGACGCAAACGCTTAACTCGATGTAACAACCGTTGCGCTAACTCGGCATAAGTGCTAAACGGCAGTTCCCGATCCGCCAACCCCTTAATAAACGGTGTCCGCATTTGATTGAAGAATCCCTGAGGATAATTGTCATTTTTTAATCCAATATCGTGAAATTGCGCATGAGGAAAATACCAGGTACCGAACAGCATATCCCAGATACTTAAGGTGTTACCAAAATTGTGCTCTGAAAGCTGCGTATCACGAGCATGATGCCATCGGTGCAACTCGGAGGTGCTCAGCAAATAATTTAAGAAGCCGTAAGAAATATTAATATTGGAATGCTGGAAAAAAGCATGGGAACCGAAGATCACCACAAAAAAAGCCAATACCGATTCATTGACACCCATGACCATAAAGGGCATTAAGCCAAAGCCAAACAGAAACAAGGCTTCCAGGGCATGATCGTGGTGCACATTGAGCCAATACAATTTTTTCACCGAATGGTGTACAGCATGAAAACGCCACAGCACAGGAATACCATGCAGGCCCCGATGTACCCAATAGGTGGAAAAATCAATGAGCAGTGCCATCAGCACAAACTGGGCTAGCACAGGCCAATCATGGGGCCACCAATGGCTCAGTGTCTCGCTACTGAGAACGCCGGACTGAGCCAGGGCAAACAACACCAACATCAGCGCCAACTGCGGCAGAATCATTTGCAAAAACACCAAAAAGGTGAGGTCTGTGGCTATGTCACTTTTATCAGGACACCAGGGCTTATGGAAGGGGTAGTAACGCTCCAATAAGTTAATCGCCACAATGGAAAATATCACCGGCACATAGGCAGCCACCGCCAAGGGAATGGAGGCCCATAACAGCAAAAAATGTAATCCCAAAGCCGAAGCCATCACCGCCGGATAGGCCAGGCGCAGCCCCCATGTTTCCAGGTTTCTAACCATTGACCACCTGTTTTTATGCTTTCAGCCACCACCACCCAGTGACCTACTTTTCATACTAAGGGTATAACGCAGGAATCAGACAACACCGTCGCATAGAAATCGATGCACGGCCCCAGACTGCTAACATATGCTAACTGCTTTAAAAGAGATATAGTACTAAATCATTAGTTGCGAGGTTAGATTTTTTGATGCACTCGACTTGCGTTACCCTATCAAGGGCTACCCAACCAGGGTATAGCAAACCAGGGTTTAGCAAACCAAGAGCTAGCAACTCAAGTGAAAAGCCGCCACCACCTTGTCCGGATTTTGCTCGGCTAAGCGATTATATAAGTTGACCGCCTCGCCGGTTTTCTCCTGTATTAAGGTAATACCGTGATCTTGTAAATATTGCTTGGTTTCCGCTGCAATTTGCATTCGACCAAAATAGCCGGTACCCACCACCAGGGTTTGCGGTTCTGCGGCCAGAATGAGACTTAAATCCTCGATTTGCAGTTGATGCCCGTCTTTACGCCACCAGGAATCTTCCACACGCTGTGGTGTGATGATTAAATCCGATGTGTAGGCTTGGTCGCCCACATCGAGTTTGCCAAATTCGTAGCTGGAAACGTGCATAAGGTCCTCCGCTGCCTGCGGCTTGCTCACAGGGACTGCAAATCGGTACTGTAAAAATGTACTGCAAAAAGGTACTGTGAATTGGGATAGAGTATCCAGCAATATCGGTGCCAACCCCGACGCTGCTTTGACTCACCCCCCCAAACCTTTGCGGGGATCAAACTGCCCTGCCCTTTGTAATGCTCTATAGGCTTCCTTGGCTTCCTCTGTATCCGCTGGGGGTAACACCACTTTCAAAATCACGAACAAATCACCCGCTGAGGCGCTGCCGTTACCAGCGGGAATCCCTCGTCCTTTCAAACGTAATTTTCTACCGTTGGCCGAACCGGCGGGGATCTTCAGATCTACCTTACCCGCAGGGGTAGGAGCCTGTACCGAAGCCCCCAGCGCCAGTTCCCAAGGCGCCACCGGTAACTCCACCGTGACATCGTGGCCTTCCACTTGGTATAAAGGATGGGGTTTGAAATCAATTTCCAAATACAAATCTCCGGCTTTGCCAGCCCCCATGCCAGGATCACCTTGCCCGCTCAAGCGTATTTTCTTGCCTTTAACCACCCCTTTGGGGATACGCACGTTCAAGGTCTGTTTTTGTTGCCGGGGACGCCCATTAGCTCCCAACACCGTTTTGTCCAGGCTCAGCTGACGCGTAGCGCCTTCATAAGCATCCAACAAATCGATCACAACCGTGGCGTGACGATCTCCGCCGTAAGAAAAAAACGAATCCTGAGATTGACCGCCCCTGGAACGCGCACCCCCGGAAGCACCACTAAATCCCGATATATCATCTCCAAACAAGTTTTCGAAAAAATCACTGAAGGGCGAATCCTTTCCACCACCAAACCCTCTGCCGGAACCTCTCCCGGAACCTCCAAAGCCACTGCGATGAAACTCAAAACCGCTGTCCCACCCCGGCGGCGGATGAAACTCCTGCCCCGCTTTCCATTGACTGCCGAGGCGGTCGTAAGCCTTGCGCTTTTTCGGGTCCTTGAGCACCTCATAGGCTTCCCCCAACTCCTTAAAACGCGCCTCCGCATCAGCCTCCTTGCTCACATCCGGATGGTATTTCCGCGCCAACACCCGGTAAGCCCGTTTCACCTGCTCCGGCGTAGCATCACGCTTCAGCTCCATAATTTTGTAATAGTCTTTATATTCCAAAGCGTTTGCCTTAATTTACTCTGTACGTAAAATAAACAGTTTCTGTGCCATTGCACTGATATTTAAGTATAGGCATTGCTTTGCAATCCAAGCGATCAAGTAAATTATTGCTGCAACACAAAAAAACCGACCCATGGTAACACCATGGGTCGGTTTGGTATGGGTTCCTTGCAATTTTACAGTTTCAAAGTGGACGGGCTTTTCACCAGATCCTTCAACACGCCGTCCAAGCCGGAATACACATCGATGTTGCCAATGTGTTCGGTGTTTTTTGCAACACCTCCAGCTCTTTCAAGCGCATTAAGGTCGGGTTGCCTTCCATCACTTCGGCGGCGTTGTGCGGAATTACAGCTGGACTTCCCAGCAGTCCTTTTCCAATTCCACCAATTCAAACCGTTTCTCCGTAAAGCGGTGAATCACGTCCACATTGGTGAGGGTATGCAAGCTGGGCTTGAGTGTGCGAAACACGCCGCCGCAAGCAATCACCATGGGCAACAACAATTGATCCGCCAAATGTTCTCCCACTGCCGCCGGCGACTGCTGGTAACGCCGCAAAGCTTTCACGGCTCGCTTGGCCACCTGCTCTGCGCTCACACCGATTTTGCCGCAATACTCCACCACCTCGGCGCAATGCTCATGCTGCAAGCGTAAGGACAACACATTGCCACTGCCCAAACACGAAACCCAATCAGCACGTAGGTCTTGCTGCTCCCAGCCACAACATTTGGCGACTTCGGCCAACTCTCGCTCCGCCACATGAGCGGGGATATTGACACTGGTGGCCACGGCTTGTTTGGCTTTCAGTGCGCCTGCTTGGCACAAGTCCAATGCCTTGCTGTGGCTTAAGGGTTTTATAACCGCCTGCCAACGACCGCCCCCTTGCGGATAAAATCCGTGGCGATCCAATTGCAACTCCACGTCAAAACCCATATGGCGTAATACGGGCACAAAAGCCAGTTGCGCAAAGTCAAAGCTGGGGGCAAACATATTGTGCGTGCCGCCTTCAAATTTCACTCGGGACTCACCATCTGCGAGCACTAAAGCAGGCAACACAGTTTGGAAAATCAACAAGGTGCTACCGGCGGTACCCACCACAAATTCATACTCGCCGGCGGTAATGGCTCCGGGCTTGAAAGTGATTTCCGTGGAACCCACCTCGGCACCGCTCACTTGGGCATTGCAGATTTGCTGCGCCGCTTTAACGCAGGCCAAGTGCTGACGCATTAAGCCGGGCTTGGAACGTCCCGCGCGAATGTTTTTTATATGCACATCCGAGCCGGTCACCATGGCCATGCTCAAGCTGCTACGCAAGATCTGGCCGCCGCCTTCGCCTTTTGAACCGTCAATTTGTAACATCGTAAAACCTTCTATTTACTTTTTGTGTCGTACAGCTTATTTCATTAGCGCCCTTCTCACCATTGAGAAGGGCTTTCCATTTCACCCGCTAAGGGCTTTCCCATTTCACCCGCTAAGGGCTTTCCGCTTTCCACCACTTACCTGTTTGGGACCGCTCTACCCTTTAACACACACCACCTGGCGCAGGGTATGAACGATTTCTACCAAATCCTTTTGCGCTGCCATTACCCGGTCTATGGGTTTGTAGGCTGCCGGGGTTTCATCAATGACACCGGCATCTTTACGGCATTCCACGTCTTTGGTGGCTTCCACGTGCTCCGCCAGACTCACCAGCTTCTTAGCCTGGGTACGTGACATTACCCGCCCCGCACCGTGGCTGCAGCTGTGGAAACTTTCCTCGTTACCCAAACCGCGGACGATAAAAGAACGCGCTCCCATGCTGCCCGGAATAATTCCCAGTTCACCCTCGCGAGCCCGCACCGCTCCTTTGCGGGTTACCAATACGTTCTTACCGTAGTGGTGCTCACGTGACACGTAGTTGTGGTGACAGTTCACCGCTTCCACATGAGTTTCAAACGCCAGCGGTATCTGACCACGCAAGGCCGTAACCACTCGAGCCATCATCACTTCGCGATTGATGCGGGCAAATTCCTGCGCCCATTGCACTGCTTCCACATACTGATCGAAGTGTTCCGTGCCTTCCGGTAAATAAGCCAGATCACGATCCGGCAATTGGATTAACCAGCGCTCCATATCCTTACGAGCCAATTCAATAAAGTGCGTACCGATGCGATTACCCACACCGCGAGAACCGCTGTGCAGCATAATCCAAACGGCTTCGTTCTCATCCAAACACACTTCAATAAAGTGATTCCCCGTACCCAAGGTTCCCAGGTGTATCACGTTGTTGGTGTTTTTCAACACGCCGTGTTTTTCACACAGCAGCGCAAACTGCGGTGCCAATGCACTCCAGGCCTGTGCCACGTCCTCAGGCACTTCACCCCAGGAACCCTTATCCCGCTTACCGCGACGACCGTACCCTTCGGAACGACCATGAGGTACGGCTTTCTCAATGGCAGAACGTATACCGGCCAACTGATCCGGTAACTGGGACGCATTCAAGGAAGTTTTCACCGCCATCATCCCGCAACCGATATCCACACCCACTGCCGCAGGTATGACTGCACCCAGAGTCGGTACCACGCTACCGATGGTTGCGCCTTTTCCCAGGTGTACATCCGGCATAGCCGCCACCCACTTATGAATAAAAGGCAGGCCGGCGATATTGCGAAGTTGTTGGCGCGCTTCGTCTTCAAACGCCACCCCTTTGGTCCATGACTTAACCGGAACACCCTTGTGTTCATTCATGACTTCATAGTTTGTTTCGCACATCGTTTGTCTACCTCTACAATTTATTGTGTTTTGCCGTATTGATATTGCAGTCCATGTGCCAACTTTGATTTTCGGGAAAAATAATTTATATCTTATTGTAATAATTATCTATTATTTCTTTTTTCGCCAAAGAGCGACTGATCTTTTCGTTAACCCAATATAGAATTGTATCCTTTTCGATAGTTTGCTATTTTTAGCGATATGAAAACAATCGCCATTAGTTTGCTGGGAACCGTGTTGGATCAACGCGGCCGCGGTAAAAAACGCTGGGAAAAATGGCGCCCCACTCTGTCCCTGTGCCAACAGGAAGACCTGCTCATCGACCGCATGGAACTGGTGTTTCAGGCCCGCTACCAATCCTTGGCAGACCTGGTGACTCAGGACATTAAGCAGGTTTCACCGGAAACGGAAGTGCACCACCATTTAATTGAGCTTGAGAACCCCTGGGATTTCGAGGAAGTGTACGGTGCCTTGCATGACTTCGCGCGGGAATATCCCTTTAAGCGCGATAAAGAAGATTACTTAATTCACATCACCACCGGGACTCATGTGGCGCAAATCTGCCTGTATTTATTAACCGAGGCCCACTATTTGCCGGGTCGATTAGTACAAACCTCCCCACCGGACCGCGGCCTGAGTGCTACCGGCCGTTATCAGATCATCGATTTGGATCTATCCAAATACGATCAAATTGCCTCGCGCTTTTTCCGCGAACACAAAGAAGGTACGGTGTACCTGAAAGGCGGCATTGAAACCAAAAACAAAGAATTCAACCGCGTCATAGCCCAATTGGAAAAAATATCCATCAATTCTCGCGACCCTATTTTGCTGACCGGCCCGACCGGCGCCGGTAAATCACAACTAGCCCAACGCGTGTATCAATTAAAGCAGCAGCGGGACCAGGTCAATGGCCGCTTGGTGGAAGTCAACTGCGCGACCCTGCGTGGTGAAAACGCCATGTCTGCGTTATTTGGACACAAAAAGGGAGCTTTCACCGGCGCCGCCAGTCACAGAGCCGGACTGCTACTGGAAGCCAACGAAGGCGTGTTGTTCTTGGATGAAATCGGCGAACTGGGCGCGGACGAACAAGCCATGTTGTTACGCGCCATTGAAGATAAAAACTTTATTCCCTTTGGGTCCGACACACCGGTGAGCAGTAATTTCCAACTCATTGCCGGCACCAACCGCGATTTGTTTGCCGATAGCCGCAGTGGCCGGTTTCGAGAAGATCTACTGGCACGCATCAACCTCTGGACCTACCGCCTGCCCGCATTAAAAGAGCGCATGGAAGACTTGGAAGTTAACCTGGATTATGAGTTGGAACGCTTTGCCCAAAAAGCCGGGGCCCTGGTGAGCTTTAACAAAGCCGCCCGCAAACGTTATTTGCAATTTGCCCACAGCGACGCCGCCCGTTGGCGCGCCAATTTCCGTGATCTCAACGCCAGCGTCACCCGCATGGCCACCCTGGCCGATGGCGGTCGTATCACCGAAGACGTGGTGCAAGAAGAAATTGTGCGCCTGCGTCACGACTGGTCTGCAGGGGCAACACCCGACGACCCCAAAACGGTGACGGCTGGATTTCTTGATCCGGAATTGCATGCACAACTGGATTTGTTTGAACACATTCAATTGGCCGGTGTTGTACAAGCGGTACGCAAGAGCCGGTCTATGGCGGAAGCCGGACGGCAATTATTCGATCAAAGCCGTAAGCAAAAACGATCCAGTAACGACAGCCATCGCCTCAAGCAGTTTTTAGCCAAGTATAAATTGGAATTTGAACAACTGCACGACGACGCTTAACGACACACTGATCACTTTTTGTAACCTTGAAAACTTTTGAAAATCTTTGACAGCTTTTGACAAGTACAGCGCTTCCTGTTTTAATTGTTAGTGTATTATCCACACTAAACGAAAGGACTCGACATGAAAGCAGCGGTTTATTCGGAATACGGCGAAGTCGACGTCATTAGCATTAAGGAACTGGACACTCCTACGCCCAAGGACAACGAAGTCCTGGTTAAAATCCACGCCACCTCTGTAAACGCTTCCGACTGGGAAATACTGCGGGGTAAACCGCTATACGCTCGAATCTATGGTCTGAGAAAACCGCGCTTTGCTGTGCTGGGTTCGGATATTGCCGGGGAAGTGGTTGCCGTAGGTAAAAAAGTTCGTGGTTTTAAAGACGGCGATGCAGTATTTGGCGATGTATTCGAATCGTTCGGCGGATTTGCCGAATTCGCCTGCGTGCCCCAACAAATGTTGTTACACAAGCCGGATTTTATTAGCTTTGAACAAGCCTGCGCCCTACCGCAAGCGGCAGCCATTGCGATCCAGTGCATACGCGACAAAGGCCAGGTTAAATCCGGTGATAAAGTGCTCATCATTGGCGCCGGCGGTGGCTCCGGTAGCTTTGCCATTCAAATCGCCAAATATTTCGGCGCCCACGTTACCGGAGTAGACAACGGCGAAAAGCAGGATACCATGGGCGCATTAGGCGCGGACCGGGTGGTTGATTACACCCGGGAAGATTTCACCCAAAGCGCGGAGCGTTATGATTTAATCCTGGATCTGGCAGCTCATCGCTCCTTATGGCAATGTCGGCGTGTACTAAAACCCGCTGGCAAATACTATATGGTGGGTGGTGCCATGAAGCAGGTATTACAACTGCTCACTCTGGGCACAGTGGTTTCCCTATTCAGCAAACAATCCATACGCATGCTGGCCTTGAAATCCAATCAAGGACTGGATTTTGTATTGCAACTAATTGAATCCGGACATATTCAAATACCGCTGGACCGCAGCTTTCCCCTTTCGGATACCGCCGCTGCCATCAACCATCTGGGCCAGGGGCACGTTAAAGGTAAAGTGGTCATTACAGTTTAGAAACTGCACAACTCCACCAACAGCGATTGCAGTAAAATTTTTTACATTATCCTCTCTGGCCAGACCTTGGTAGAGCGAAATCGTTTACGTATTCCACCAAGCAGACCTTAAGCAAACCCTCCAACAGCGACGACACCAAACTTATTCGATAACCCCCACCTGTCACAAAGTGGGCAACGATGGATCGCGCAAACTAATCCGAATTTCGATTCGCCTCAGTTACAAAAGATTAACTTGATTTAGTTAATATTTGGGATTATATTCCCAATTTTTGTAGCGGCTGATTCAAAGGAATAAAGGATATTATTATGAATATCAAAAAGTTACTGATTTTATGTGGAGTTTTAGCAACGACTGTGGGGCTGTGGGCTTGCAGTGATTCCGGCAATGCATCCCTGAGTGGCAATTCGCGGACTATTGTTGGTGTGATCACCGGATTTGGCAGTGTGTTTGTCAATGGAACCGAGTACGAAACCTCACATGCCAGCATCACGGTTAATGGCCAAAGTTCCAGCGAATCGGACCTGGCCGTGGGTATGCCGGTAGCTCTCAACAGCTCCGCGGATGGTACCGTCACGGCAATCAACACCGCCAATGAATTGGAAGGGATAGTGTTAAACAATGACATGGCAACTAACAGCACACTCAATATCATGGGCCTGACGGTGGTGGTGGATAACAATACTTTGTTTGAAAGCAAGGTTGCAGGAATTAATAGTGCCGCCGCCATTGCCCCAGGAAATATTGTGGAAGTCTATGGTTTCAATGGCGATAACGACCAAGTATTTGCAACACGCTTAGAGGTATATGCCGCCAATATCATTGATTTCTTAAGCGTTCACCCACAGGGAGTGGAGGTCAAAGCGGCGTTGAGCAACCTGGATTCCACCGCCAAAACCTTTATGATCGGCACACTGCCGGTGAGCTACAACGACAACATCGTAGACAGCGGCCCTTTGGTTAACGGTCAGTTTGTCGAAGTGAAAAGCACGGAAGGGATAGTTAATAATGTGCTTATTGCCGGCAAAGTGGAACCCGCGATCAAAGGTGTACCCGGCACCGACTCAGGTGAATTTGAAACCCGCGCCAAAGTTACCCGCGACTATGATGGCACCAGCTTTGGTATCGCCGGTGTGAATGTGATAATCACATCCGCTACGGAGTATAGAAACGGTGCCTCCGAGGCGGATTTGGTTGGCGGAACCTTGCTCAAAGTAGAAGGTCATTTTGACAGCAACGGTGATGTCGTAGCCAAAAAAGTGGAACTGGAAATCGAAACAGAAGTAAGCATTGAAACGGAAGGTTTTGTAAGCGCCGTAGAAACCAGTGACGTCAACATCGGCACAGTAAGCTTGGAAAGTGGTCGCAGCTTTGAAGTGAACAACCTGACGGTCATGGTGGACAACCGCAGCATCGACCGACAACGCATGTTCAACTTGTCTATGCTTGCCGCAGGAGATTACATCAAAGCCGGCCTGCATCAGAACCCAAGCACTGGCTCAGAGCTGGCACTCAAATTAAAACGGGATGACGCTCCTTAGCCACAAACGATTAACCCCTGGTCATCTTTGTGATTGATGGAAATGGATGCTTCCATCGGTCGTAAGGATGGCCATATTACAAGTCGGCAAAACAAAACCCCCAGCCAAAATCCGGGGGTTTTGTGTTAAGCCACATGTGTTAAGCCACATGTTTTAAGCCGAGTATTCTAAACCAAGAGCAAGTAATATCCTTGGTCGACGTTAAAACATAAACCCGCCCTTCAGCCCCATAATCCACGAAGTTTCCATTTGCGGTCCAAACAGATTTTGATACAAAGGCATGGTAAACTCTGCGGCAATGCTGCTCATGCCGGCATTTTCGTACTTAAGCCCCAAGCCCATGTCCAAACGTTGGCCTCCATAGTTTTGAAAATCGGCGGTAGGTGACATGGTCGTATTCAACTCCGGATCAGCGCCGCTGATTCGACCCGTCTCGCGGAATTTAAGATCCAGGTCCGCTCGCATGGTGCGATTCAGAGTAAAGCGTGCCCAGGCACCCGTGGTATATTTATCTCCCAAGGTGTAGTTGTTATCGTTGGTACCGGTACGAGCGGTATACTCAAAATTGGCACCCAGTTGCACTCCACCCAGTCTCGTCTGGTAACCGGCACCCATTATAAAGTCATAAGTACCCGATCCCAGTTGCATACCATAGGGATACTTGGTGACACTGGCACTGGTGGCGGTATGCTGCATCATGCCCCGTTCATCAATACTGCCGGTAGGCAAACTAATACCCAGCTTCAGGTCGACCCCTTTGACAGGTGCTTCTACAGTAATCACGGTGTCCGCCAGTCCGGCGTTGGACATCGTAGACTCTGTCCCATCATTAGATACCATTCCCATGTTATTACTCATATAATGCCCCATCCCCATGATCATATAATTGCGGGTGTGGTACATAAGCATGACCATGTGCATATCCATCGTCATATCCGTCGGCGCCATGTTGTAGTTATAAGAGGTTCCGTTGACGACCACTTTGGATGAAACACTGTCCGTGGTATCCAACAAACCGTCCATATACATGCGTTCGTATTTATATTCCGCCATGAGCATACCCCCACCCTTGTGACTGTGGCGGGAGTGATCAATACGGGCGCCATGGCGCATTAAAGTTCCATCGGGCATTAAATGGTAACCCTCCGGCGCCACCGCACGACTGGGATCGTTGGCCATTAACACACCACCGGCCATAGTGTGGTAACCGGGCGGAATCGCACCAAAATCATCCACTGTTGCCGCCGAACCGGTTTTTTGAGCTTGTGCCGCTTCCATGCTTCCCGCAACAGCCTCTCCACCGATGGCGCCACTACCAAGAGAATCACTGCCCGTGGATTCACTGTTGATTTCATTACTGAGAGCATCAAGCAAGTCGCCGGCAGCCGATCCTTCTTCTATTTTGCGCAATACACCATCTTCCGACAACCGGTAGCCTTCCGGTGCCACCGCCTTTGAGGGATTATTGGCCATAATGTCACCATTAGGCATGCGGTGAAATCCTGGTGGTATTTCTTCCGTCGCAACAGAATTCGTAGGAATCACAGTTAAACAGGCCAGCATAAGTGCTGCGGGCGCAAAACCAATTGCCCCCTTTTTATGGTTAGTTTTGTGGTTAGCATTCATAGAAACCCCCACTTTATTCAAATTGTTTTTATTTGTATTCATCGGTATCTCCTAATTTCGTCGTCGACCCATCCCCCGCTAACGGGGGATGCGCGTAATCTTTATTGGCCCATACTTTACTGACCAATACTTTCGACGAACCACACATGGTGCATGGCTGTACTGGAAGTGCTCATGTGCTGATCCCAGGCAACACCCACCTTTCCGTTATTATTGATAGCGATACTAACGCTGCCTGCATCGTTGTCTGCGGCCGTGTCGTAGGAAGCCAGCAGCGAAGGCTCCATTCCCCACGCCTGGCCCATCGGTGCAACGTTGAGATACACATTGTCCAGTTCATCGGTACGATTCAAACTGGTCCATGCGGCGTAGGCGTTACCGGCAGCATCCAATACATATTGCAGATTGCTTTCACGCTCCGCGTTAACTCCGCTTACCTGGGATGGTGCTTCCACATGCCACATGGACATACCATTGGTATCGGTCATGTAGTGAATCATCGCCGTCATATAACGGACCGGAGAATTACTGTTTCCGTCTGTCGTGTATTCCCGCCAGGCTGCCATGAAATGATAGGCGTCACCTGCGACGATGACTACATCGCTACGACGGCGTAAACGCACACCATCGCCGGTGGTTTTGTTATTAATATTTCCTCTGGCTGACCATCCGTTACCATCGTAAATATAGGCATTAATCGTGTTATTACCCGTGTCGGTGGATAACACCACGGTGTTACCACCGGCAGTGGCCACATCTGTTTGATTAGTGGTCATACCGCTTGGACCATTGGATTCCGCCGACCATCCCTGCATAGGTACATAAACAGCCATTTTCAGATTAAACCCGCCAATGTTGGTATTGGGATTGTCCACCAGCCAGGATACCTGCACCTCACCATTGGCGTGCACCACATGGGGAGTCAACACGTTGCGGGAAGGTACGGTTAAGGTTTCGGTATTTAACCAACCCCTGCTTTGCATATAGTGTTTGGCATGTATGTCCGTAGAGGTATCGCCGATGTCGCTCCAGACAACCGATACCATGCCCGTTTCATTGGTGGTTAGCTGGCGGGTTCTGCGACTGGTACGGGCATTGATCTCCGGCACAAGTCGTTTACTCCACCCTGCAGCCGGATCAAAGTTAGCCAAATACAAAACTTCACCGTCACTAATCAAACCATACAGCATACCGCTGGCAGGAATGGCCTGCATGGACTCCAATACTGCCGCTACCGACAAATCACTAAACAGGTTGCTATCCGCCAATGCATTAGCCCAAACAGCGTTGTCTTCACTACGAATCACTTGATTGGTAACCGTTGTCACGGAGTTTTCTCCACGACTGATATTGGCCATCCCAATACGTATGGAAGTCACATCCGAATCATCCATAGCCACTTGAGGGCCATACATGCGGAAGCGGCTGGTACTGTGCATCATTTGCGATACCATAACCGGTGTCGTCCAACCGCTAATAGTGGGAATGGCGTTACCACCCGCTGAGGGGTCGGTCGTGCCGGTTCCCGGGTTGGTAGGCTGGCTTGGCGTACCCGTACCTGTGCCAGAATCAGTGGCCGGCGTAAGATTGGTAAGAGACGTAGCCCGGCTATTTCGATGCACGCTCACCATATCATTGTTGCCGTCTGAATGACCGACGACCCAGACGGTGTGCGGTATATCGTTATTGTCCAATGCGGTAGCCAGGGACTGAATGTGACCGCTTCCGTTCAACACGGTTCCAATCAACTCCTTTTGCGACCAAGGCGTACTCATGGCTTCTTTATAGCTGGCGACCACGTTACTGCCGCCGGACGTGGATTCCACCCAGGCCGCCGCCACTTTACCCGCATCATTCATACTCAGTTCAAGCGCAGCGACTTCCGATTGAGTCCAGGCATGCATAACAGTGGCTGCAGTATGCCAACCCATGCTTGGCATGTACTGCGCCGCTTTAAGAACATTCATCATGCCACTGGCATTTTCAGCCGCCATGGCCGAGTCTTTTTCCACCCAAGCCACGCTGATATGACCCGCAGTGTTCTTGGCATACACAGGAGCCAGGGCAATAGTGGATGTTGAAGTGGCGGATTGCCCATCCAAACGTTGCTCTGTTCCCCAAGCCGAACTGCTGTAAGACAGGCTGTAGATTTCGTGCATGGCCATACCATTAGTCATTTGCATTTGGGTATGTAAAACCATTACCAAATCGTCATTGCCTGCACCCCGGTTGAGAACGCCGGAAGCCAATCGGTTCAACATGACACCACCGGTGGTTACTGAAGACACCGTACCCCATACTTTATTGACGGTGTCATAAGTTGCCGTTTGCAGTGATGTCGCCCCATTTTGCTGCTCCAGCCACACAGCCCGAATATTATTGTTGCCATCCACGGCGGCCAAGAGAAAGTGATTTACCAAAGCCGGTGGATTTGCCATATCCATGCGATGCAATTCCATGGAAGCCAGACTTTCCCATTGGTCAGCGGCGGTACGAGTGTGCACCCGCAGACCAAAACCATTGTTCATATGTGTCTGGCCCAGCAAATAATTGGTGTTATTGGAATCGCTAACAATCCTTGCTGCATGAACTTGAGCCGGCAAGGTAGCGCTACCCATAAAGTGCCCCATGGAACTCATGAACTCGCTGCTTAGGCTTTGCGTACCGGCATTCCAGGCCACGATGCCGCTTCCCGTACCCGGATTGGCAACAAACTGCACATCCGTTGCCGCCGTGCTGTAACCGATGGGTTGAAACATATTGCCGCTTGGACCACTCCAGGTATAAGCACCGCCGGCACTACCCACCCCACGCATCAGTGAAAATTCCGCTACGGTGTACTCGCCGGCCTGATCCGGTACGGACTGGGTTACCCAATTGATAAACAAGTTTCCGTTGGCCACCTGCACTTTGGGAGCAACAATAACCGGCATGTCCGTAGTAACGAAACCAGCAGAGGTAATTTCTGTTGCTGTTCCCCAACTGTCGGTCACCAGGGATGGGTCCGTTGTTGGATCCAAGGTACCACCGCCCGGGTTCGTGGGTTGATCCGGGTTGGTAGACGGTTGCGTACCGGGAGCCGTGGTTATACTGATATCCACTGCGCGTTGACTCATTTTACCGGTATACATGACACCGCTTGCGGAGCCGGCACCTTCAGCCCATACAATCCACGGAAGACCATTGCTGTGCAGTACGCCTGTCACCGCACTCACTTCGGTCGGTGCGGCAACGGTGGCAACCAATTCCTTCATTTCCCAATGCAGGGTTGCCGGGCGCAGGGCATCCAGTACTCGAGTGTCTGTGTCCGTCTCAGTCCAGTAAGCCAGGGCGTCACCATTGGAATTCAACGCAACACCCAGATTCGCTATGGCGGCACCGTCAGCCGGTATGGCGATATTCTCAACCACACCCCAGCCTCCTATGGGTTCAAAAAGCAAGGACTTGATGGCTGTCATGCCCATATGGACTTCCACCCAGGATACTAACTGGGTTACTTGGTTCACAGCAAAAGTGGGCTGACTCAAGGTGGTCATATTGCTCATCTCATCTCGCTGAGTAGCAGGCGCCCAGTTGGTACCATCATAGTCTGTGGTATACACCATTTGATCTGTACCTGTATCCACGTACAAGGCCACGTGCGCGGTGTCGCCTCCCTGTACTCCCGAGAGGCTCATGGCAGTAATTGCACCTATATCCACAATATTATTGGCATCTGCAGAACTCAACACTGCAGCTACCGAATTACTTTCCCACGCACCACTGGAGGTGTTGTACACCGCAGTCATGAGACGTGTAGTGGTTCCTTGGGTTTCTCGCCACACAGCGCGAATGTTGTTATTGCCATCAACCGTGGTTTTTAAGGTGCCGTCGCTGTAGACCACCGTTGGCATCGTGCCCATACCCATGCGGTGCAATTCCTGCGCTGCAGACCAGGCACTGGAGCCGGTTCGAGTATATACATTCAAACCAAACCCATTCATTGCCGCAGCGATGTCACCTTTGGCTACCACATAGGCTGAATTACCCTGGGTCAATAGACTGGCATCCTGACCTGTACCGATTTCGGCAGTACCCATAAAGTGAACCATGGTTCCCATATCCATGAACTCGCTGGCCTTTATTAAACCCGCTTCATCCCACAGGGCATAACCCAGCATGTTGGTATGACCCACGTATTGAATCAGTGAGGTATTAGCGGCAACATTGGTGGGCTGCCAAGGGCCGTCCCAGCTGTAACCGGTAATACCGTTCTCAGCCCGTTTCACACTCATCGTTTCGCCGTTATCGGACTTGAAGGTGGAGCTGAAAAACACTGTGTCCGCACCAACGATCTGCAGCTTCTGTTGCACGCTGGGATTGGCAGCCCCTTGAGAATTCACCATGGACAAATCGGTGGTGGCACCAAAATACCCGGACACATAATCAGTCCCGGTTTCCACAACAGGGTTCACCTCGGGTGGTAAAGGTTGCGTGCCCACAGGCTTGATATTGCGTAGGTCGGCCCGACGGGCAAACAGACGTCCTTCCAACATGATAGTGCTGTTCATGGTTCCTGTTTCATTCCACGCGATCCAGGAAGTGCCGTTTTCATGCAGAACAGCTGTCATATGACTAACGTTTGTTCCTAGCAATAATTTAGTCACCAGTTCCTTCATAGCCCAAGGTCCCGCCGCCGGACGTAGAACGTTCAAGACGCGAATTTCTGCACTGTCCGTTTCGGTCCAATAGGCAACCGCGTCACCGCCGTGGTTCAATGCCACACCCAAATTGGCAATGGTGGCACCCATTGCAGGCGTAGCCACATCCTCCGGGGCACCCCAACCGTCTGTCGGGGTAAAACGCAGGGACTTGATGGTCGTCATACCCATGTGCTGTTCCACCCAGGACACAAGTTGAGTGCTATGATAAACCGCAAAGCTCGCTTGGCTCAGGGTCGTCATATCACTCATCTGATCTCTTTGTGTGGGGGCACTCCATACTGCGCCGTCATAGTCCATGGTATAGACCATCTGGTCTGCGCCCGTATCAACAAACATGGCCAAATGAGCATTAACGTTACCGTGTTCGCCGGACAAACTCATACCTGAGATACTTCCCAGATCCACACTATGCGTGGCGTCTCCTGAGCTCAACACAGGCTCTGCCATACCCCAGATCAAGGTGGTAGTATCATATACGGCTGACATTACCCGAAGCGTGGAACCCTGGGTTTCTATCCATAGAGCACGAATATTATTGTCACCGTCGAAGATAGTTTTCAAACTTCCTTCTTGATACACAACCGTTGGCATGCCGTTCATACCCATACGATGCAGCTCTTGATCAACCGCTGTCGACCAGACGTTTGCACCGGTGCGGGTATAAACTTTCAAACCAAAACCGTTCATCATGTCAGATAATGCGATCTTAGCCATCACATATACCGAAGTCCCATAAGACAACAAACGTGCTTCCTGTCCCGTGCCGATATCTGCCGTTCCCATAAAGTGAGCTGAACCGCCCATCTCCATGAACTCGCTGGCCATAATCGATCCGGCATCATCCCACAAGGCATAACCTTCCATACCCGACCGAGCCACGAATTGGGTTAACGTCGCCGTACTAGCTGCTGTGTCTATACCCACCGGCAGCCAGAAAGGTACCGCCGCATTGGGATCGGGCTCCCAGGTATAGCCGGTGCGACTGTTCGCAGCGCGGTGAACTTTCAACACCTCACCGGGGACACCACCCAGTGTTTTACTGATACTCCAACTGTGGAACACCGTATCACCATCCACAATTTGTAAGCGCTGAGATGCCATACTGGGATTGGCGGCTGGGGCAAGATGCTCCATCCCCAAACTCTCACCGGCGCCGAAATAACCGGAAACATAATCGGTATTCACCACTACCTCCGGTGCCACAGTAGGATCGGGTGTGGGTCCCGGAATTGGCGATGTACCGGCAGGCACGGTGTTTTGTTTGTCAGTCATACGCCCAAACAAGCGCCCTTCGAACATAAGGCTGCTGTTCATCGTGCTGGTTTCGTTCCAGACAATCCATGGTGTACCGTTCTCGTGCAACACAGCGGTCAAATGACTTAAATCCGTGTTGGCGTTTAGCTTGGCCACCAATTCTTTCATTGCCCAAGGACCGGCTGCCGGGCGCAAGGCGTCCAATACACGCATTTCACCAGTGTCAGCTTCAGTCCAATAAGCCACTGCATCACCGTCATGATTCAATGCCACACCCAGATTGGCAATCGTGGCACCGGTGGCAGGTGCAGCAACGGTCTCCGGTGTACCCCAGGTATTTGCCGGAGTAAAACGCAGGGATTTGATATTGATCTCACCCATATGTTCTTCCACCCAAGACACCAGATGAGTGCCATGATAAACCGCAAAAGTCGGCTGACTGAGTGTAGTCATATTACTCATTACATCCCGCTGTTCTGCCGGACTCCACGCGGCTCCGTCAAAATCCGTTGTATAGACCATCTGGTCTGTTCCCGAATCGACAAACATAGCCAAATGGGCGTTAACGTTACCGTGTTCGCCGGAAAGACTCATCGCGGTAATACTATCCACAGCCACGCTATTGTTGGTATCGGCTGAACTCAACACCTCCGTCGGACTGCCCCAGATCATAGTCGTGGTGTTATACAGCGCTGTCATGATTCGCGTGGTGGTTCCCTGCGACTCAACCCACACTGCACGAATATTGTTATCACCATCGAAGACCGTTTTTAAGCTGCCTTCCTGATACACCACAGTCGGGTTGCTCATTCCCATGCGGTGCAGTTCCTGATCTGAGCTTGTGGACCAGCTATTGGCTGCCGTACGGGTGAACACCTTAAAGCCAAACCCGTTCATCATTGCGGCGATATCGACCTTAGCCATCACATTAACTGAAGTGCCGCGAATCAAGAGACGTGCTTCCTGTCCCATGCCGATTTCGGCGCTACCCATAAAGTGGGCTGAACCATTCATTTCCATGAACTCACTGGCTTTGATCGCGCCGGCGTCATTCCACAGAGCATAACCTTCCATTCCGGTACGCCCTACGTACTGCGTCATGGTAGCTGTGCTTGCAGCCGTATTGATTCCTACTGGCATCCAGTAGGCCGGGATAGCATTGGGATCCGGCTCTCGAATGTAACCCGCATCGCTATTGGTTGAGCGAATAAGTTTTAAGGTTTCACCACTGACGCTGTTTAACGTTTTGCCGGTGCTCCAGCTGAAGAACACGGTATCCCCATCCACAATTTGTAACCGCTGAGACACCAAACCGGGATTTTGCGATGGGGCAATGTGTTCCATGAACACAGTATTGCCTGCATCAAAATAACCGGACACATAGTCAGTACCCAACTTAACTTCCGGTGCCACATTAGGGTCCGGTGTCGGTCCGGCCGGAGGAACGGGATCTGTGCCAGGATCTGTTCCTGGGTCTGTACCAGGATCTGTTCCAGGGTCTCCGCGGCCTGTGTCATTAACATCAGAAATATCCGCCATGCGTTGAGACACATACAGATTAAAATTGCCTGCTGTTTGCCCTTGCTCCATCCAGGCAATCCACGGCAGGTTGTCATCACGCATAGTCACTTGGGCAGCAGTAACTGTCGCATCCGCCGCAAACTGGTGCACCATCTCCTTCATGGACCACTCGCCCACACCGGTTACGGCTTGTGAGCTGTCAAACACCAAATTTTGTAAACTGGAACCAATACGCAGTGTTGTACCCGACTTCTCCAACCAAACAACAGCTGCAGCACCTGCCGCATTAACGTCCACTGCCAAATAGTCAATCGTGGAACCTGCTGTTGCATCCGCCACTTTAATTTCCTGGCTGGTCCAACCAATACCGGGAACATAGCGGATAGAATCGATAGAATAATCACCCATGTGGTTTTCTACCCAGGTAACAACATGGTGAAACTGATTGACAGCAGAAACCGGCGCCACGCTAATGGAGGCCATGCCCTGCATATCCAGATCTTTGCGTGCTGAAACAGTCCAACCGGAACCGTCGTAATCCAGGGTGTGGATCAGCTGATCCGCTGTGGTGTCCAGATACAGAACCATATGTACATTGCCGTTACCCGATTCACCGGACACACTCATGGATTTGATTGCAGATACATCCAATGAGCCCGTATCTACGGCTTCAACATTGCCCCACGCAGGAGGTGTTAAACTTGTGTTTAACAGGGCAGTTTGTACGCTTTTCACACCTTCCTGGGTTTCGACCCAAATAGCACGAACGTTACCGTTGCCGTCAACAACAGCGGCCAAAGACTCCATGCTGTATGCCAGCGCTGTACTCGATCCCATCCGATGTAAATCATAATGGGTATTCGTCCATTGGGGGGCAGCATCAGAACGCATGAAAGCACTAATACCAAACCCATTCATCATTGACATCTCAGTCAGCAAAAACCCGGCTCCGTTATGCGTCACAAACATAGGCGCAGAACCATTGTCGAGGGTATAGCCATTCATGAAATGTCCCATTCCCCCCATATATTCACTAAGCTTAATATTTGTACCGGAATGCCAAAGAACATAGCCGTCCCCGCTAGCCCTATTGGCGGAGAACAAATAGCCGGAATCACCTGCAGCCACACCGATGGGGATATAAGAGGAATCGCTGGGGCCGTTCCAGCCCCCTAGATTTGAGCTGGGGCCTCGGCGTGCTTTTAATTGAAAAGTCTCAGTGGTAGCGGTAGCTTCAACCCAACTGGCAAATACACGTTCTGAATTGCCGGTTCCAGTCGCAACTAATTGCAGCGACGTGGCATCCGGATTGCTTATGTTTTGCTGAATAGGATTAAAAGACGGACTGCCTGGATTTGGGTCCTCATCTTCCCAATAACCAACAATAAACCCATCAACCAGTCCCGTCTGGCCTTTTTCCGGGCCATTGATAGGCGGATTTCGTTCACTGTATGAAACTGGTGAGTCTGTACACGCTGCTAACAATAAACTCACAAGAACGATAAAGCTGGGTATGCGCATCTTAAACAAAACGCGCAGAGAATCTCTCTTTAACATGATTGCCCCCGCAACTCTAATTTTAAAAGTACCTTCCCACTACGTATCTGCATATTCCCGCCCTCTTCAACAGTTGCGAAGCCCATACAAAATTAGAGCACACCAACCATTGTCCCTGGCAAAACCGCTACTCATTTCGAGTACAACTTTGCGGTCTATATAACAGCGTAGAAGATTTGTTTTTCCGGACGGTTTGCGCAATAGACACCGCCGGGACACTACTTATTTTCAAAGACTACCTGACAGATCCAACTGTCAACTTCCCCTTGCCCATTAAATCCGGACAAACTGTCATCCCTGAAAACTTGCTTATGATGAGATTTACCGAAGGGCAGGAGGTGCCCTGGATAGATATTTTAATTCTAATGTTTGAAATAATTCCGGGAGGGTTTGCTCTACAATGCTGATGTCAGAAAAAGCAGCAATAACGAATTGTGCCGTACTGACAGCAGCACCTTGATAATTCTTGATAGCCACACAGGCGGGACACATGGGCACAGAATGATGTAACACATGGTAGGTGCTCGTATAAAGCACATAAGACTGCATCAGCACAAATGCCAGTGCTAACGATATGACGCCACTACGACAACTGTGATAGATACGAAACATAAAGATAACCGCCCCCGATTACCAACCCCCTGTTTTGGTCAATTAATTATGCCTGGAATTATTTTTGGTGCAAGAAAAAAATGTCGGCATGTCGGTTATCCACCTACACGCTACAGGGCGATTAAGACAAAACTTCCCAAAATGTGTCAAATCGCGTAAGTAAATCTGGAGTCAACTCCCACTTACCTAGGGGATCACCCTAGTACGATTTCCAAATTAGAATTTTCATATATACAATATTCGCTCTAACAATCCTGTTTTATATTTATTTCTTAGATTTAAACGTTTCATATGCACATAACCAATATGGCAATCGCACACGCCCCGGGGGCACGGACGCTCGCCCACTAAGTCCAGCAGATCTTGTTCATAAATATTTCCCAGCTCCTCCGCTGTAAAATGGCAACGACTAACACCACCGTCAGCGCGGACACTGAAAGTATCCTCGCCGGTAAAACACAATTCATTCAGGGACCGATAATTCCGCAAATTGTCTTCAAAGCAAGGATCAATGGAAACAATTTGTTGTATCTGTGCGGCGGAATAGTTAACCGCCGGCGCTTTACAGGCATTCACCCACACATACACCGAATTGGGCAAATGTTTTCTTAGCTGTTGCAGCACAGGGATATGCTCCACTAGACCTACCATGCCCACACTGAAGCGGATCCCTATAGACAGCAGTTGCTCACATTTAACCAGCAAGGAATCTAGAACCATTTCGCTGGGATGATACGACACCCAAAGCGCCGTAGTCTCTGTCTTACATTGACGCAACCAATCCAGTTTGCAACTCAAATTGGTTTGTACGGCTACTTTTCTCACTGAGGCGCAATGGGACAATTCCACTAGGGCTTGTTGATACCATTTTCGGATCAGTGCCTCACCCCAGGGAGTAAACAGCACATTGAGATCATATTGACTCCTCTGTACCCATTGCACAAATCGACGCAATGCGTGCTGATCTTTTTCCCGAGCGGACTTATCATCTTGCTGCTTGGCGAAAGGGCAATAGTCACAACTAAAGTTACAACTGGATAGATAGCCCCGGTACAAAATATTGAAATTCATCGTAAGGCAAAGCTTTGCATTTTTTGCCGAACCTGCGCCGACGCCAACCACGGCCCAATACTATCCGAATGAGCGATACCCTTAGCCGTAAGTGTAACCCGGCCATTTTGCTTTTGTGCCAACGACAGATGCAACAACTCTGACAAGCAGGCAAAATCCTGCCATACGGCGCTTTGAAAACGTCGAAAATAGGCGGAAGTGTTCAAGCCTTCAAGCAAAAGCAACGACTGAATCAGGTAACGGCGTTTTTGTTCTTCCAGGCTCAGCCGGATACCGTAGTCTACCTGCAAAAACTGTTGCTCGCTTTTATCACAATAGCCATCAATGATTTTTTTGATTGGCTCCCGTCCCACCGCATATTCCCCGGAGTAATGTAAAGCTCGCGTATAAGACCGGGCGCCACTGCCCAAGCCCAGCATACCGTCTTCCTGACAACAGTACACCGGCCCATTTCCCGCTACAGTGTGACGCAAGCGAAACATGCGCATGGACAATTGCTCGTAACCGTTTGCCAACAAATAATCCCGGCCTAGCCGATAAAGCTCCTGCCTTTGGTCTTGTATGGTAAGGACTTTGCCCAACTGACTTTCCATTCGATTCAAACCTGTCAAAGGACGCACATATAAAGGATAAAGATAAATCTCCTCCGGTTGAAACTCCAGGGTCTTCTGCAACGAAACCAACCAGCTTTTAGGGGTTTGTCCGGCTATACCATAGATCAAATCCAAATTGACAACAGGAAAGTTCCAGAGACGTATGTTCTCCAACGCCGTAGCCACCTGGGCACGGGATTGTTTACGCACCAACAGACCCACCTCAGCATCATCAAAACTCTGCACTCCCATACTGATACGGTCAATACCGAAATCCCGCAACAATGCCAGTTTTTCCCGGGTAGCGGTTAGAGGTGATACCTCCACAGACACCGGAATCGCCTGTGTATCCATGCCCGGTAAGGCATTAACAACACTTAACACTTGATCCAATTGCTCCACACTTAAATAGGTCGGCGTACCTCCTCCCATGGCAAAACGCGCAAACTGCGCTTTTTCAAAAACCGGAGCAATGCTGCGAATCTGTCGCAACAGCGCGTTCACATACTCCTGCTGCAACACGGCTCTAGGCCGGGATAAAGTAAACAAATTGCAGAAACCACAACGCATCTCACAAAAGGGAATATGCACATAAAGAAACAGCGCCTTGGTATCTTCTTCACTCCACACATGAGGCAAGGACTGCGGTTGCTGAAAAACGCGATAAGCACTTTTATGAGGATAGGAATAGGAATAAGCCTGATAGGGAGATTGTTGTAACCATTGACTTAAAGGTTGCTGCATTGGGCTTTCCCCTGACTTAGGATTGTGTTGTTAATTCAAATTGCGCATATGGCACATCCCAAACACTCGAATGCCCCAAACGGTGCCCATGATAATCGTCATCACCGTATGCCGTACCATGATCCGAGCAAAGCACACAAAAACTGTTACCCTGTGTAGACAAAAACTCAAACAAACTTCCTAATTGCATATCTACATAACGCAAGGCGGCCGCATGAGAATCGAGATTATCTTTGCTTTGCCCTGGAACGTAGTAACAGTTGGGTTGATGCAAGGCGGAGATGTTGAGAAACAAAAACACCCTGCCCTTACTACCCTCTTTCCACCGGGCATAGGATTGACGGATTAACCTCACCTGATATGCCGTGGAATCTTGCGCAGTCACGCCCATGGCTTCTGACCAATGGCTTTCATCAAATAAATCCGGCAACACCCGTCCCAAAGGGGTACGCTTATTAAAAAAGCCAACTCCACCAACGCATACGGTATAGTAGCCCTGCTGCCGGAATCCACTGATGATATCCGGCGCATCAAATACCAACGTCTGCTCACCGGTGGTTTCGCTGCCCGGAAAAGCCAAAGCGAACAACCTCGGGTGCGGTCCGGGTGATACAGGTGTGGGCAAAAACCCGGCGAAAAAAGCATGGTGTGCCGCATAAGTGAAACTGGCCGGTGAGTGGCGTTTCTCCCAACCATGTTCCGGCAAAACGCGACTCAAATTGGGTAAGCGACCTGCTGTATATTCCTGATGAGCAACGTCAAACCGCAAGGTATCCAGGGTAATCATCACAAAGTCATGACTGCCTAACATAGGTTTAACGTTCATCATAGGTTTAACATCTTTATATTTTCCATAGTTTCAAACATAGTGCCCCTGTCGCGTCGACTGCAACACACATTTCATCGCGGCAATTTGTCGTGCGTACACCTGGCCACTCCGAGACAAACTCCCATTGACTTGATCACCAAAGGCATTGACTTCCAACACCACCGGCTTGGACGACCCTCGCGGCAACAACACGTCAATACCCATATAGAGAGCGCTTGGAAAACAAGCGCTGACCTGCGCCACCGTACAATCCAATGCCTGCCGTTGCCAGGATGACAACCTCAAGGCAGACAAAGCTTGCTTGCTGTTCCCCAAATGCATGTTCGTTAACGGCGAATTGCTCAAACGAACCACATAGTGGTCTGCGACAGCGCGCAAACACACAGCGCGAATATCATAGACTTTATTGCCCAGACGCGATTTGGGGATCCATTGTTCGGCATATAATTGATCACGGCATAAATGATTCACAATGTACTCAATTAAAGCCGCATCCGTATAGCGCCGAATCTTCAGAGAATTGTACAATCTCTCCGACTTAGAGCAGACTTCTATGCTGCCACTCAGGCTAAGCCACTTTCCTGAAGGATGGATTTGCAGCGCAGCAACACCACTGGCAGAAGAGCCGTATCGTGGTTTGAGAAACACGCGCCACATGTTATTAGAGCACATTAATTCACGCAAATGCTCCATGTCTCGCACCACCCCCAACAACCGTGGCGTGCGCACACCCGCTAGCTTCAAACGCTGCTGACAGTCCCATTTATCGGCCATGGCGGCAATAAGCCGCGGCGGGTTCATGTAGATAATTTCTACACCATTTTCTTTGCTGAAATCCTTTAATACACCTTCCACTTGCAGTAACAGCCATTGAAACCCGAAAAACTGGAAGTCGATATGCTTGAGCTCGCCATGCTCGAGATATTGAACGGATTTATTCGTGGTTACGCCAATGTCCGGACAAGACTGCCCCAGGCCGATTAAGCCGCTCAAAACGGCAGTATTTTCACCCGGGGCATCCAAGCGAACCATTAATGTATTATGGTTCTTAAATTGGCGTAAAGTTTCCTGCATTACTCGCCGAGGACTTGGCAGCAGCTTTTGGTAGGACACTGCGTTCACCACACAGCCATCCTCACATTGCAATGCCTGCAAAAACCCGGAAACACGCGCACCGGGGATATTGCCAATCAGCAACCAGGCTGTACTGTTGCCATCAACCACAATAGAAATTTACTCTGCAACCGCGATGTAACGATAAATTTCATCCCCATCCACGTCATCTTCCTGTTGATCACTCACATCCACGCTAACACCATCCAGTTTACGTAATTTCTGCTGCAGCTCATCTGAGATATAGTGAAAATGCAAATCCAATGCTTGCAGACCTCTGACCAACGGGGATTCCAATAAAGCGTTTGCGCCTGTGTCCGACATATTGCCGAGCGACATATCCAACACATGCAGCTGTTTCAAAATTCCATTCTGAGCCACTCTCTGCGCTAATTCGTCGGCAATTTCGCAATTGCGCAATCCCAAGTAGCGCAAGTGGGGCATGGGTTTTTCCAGCAAAGATACGATATCATCCACGGAAGCGTCAAAACCGTACTGATCCGAACCCAGCCACAATTCCAAATGGGTTAGCGCCGGTAATTCAGCAGCCTTTATATCCTCCAGCACAGACGCAGGCAACCCTCCGGTTTCAACAACCAGCTTTTCCAAAGACGACAACTGCATACGGCTCAGACGCAATCCCTGACCACCCCGCACACGAAAACACTTAATACGGGGATACGCAGCAAAGAATTCCCGATAATCCGTTTGTTCTATCCAGGATATCTCGCTTTCTTCCCCAATGATGTCCCCGAAAAATATCGCCTCGAGACTCGTGAGCAGCTTACTGTTCTGTGTTAACGACTGAATGATTGCGGTCGGCGGGTTTTCATAGGGCTCCCCCCAACAACCGATCACCAATGAACGAATCTTCCCCGCATTGGCATCTTCAAGAAACTTTTGCAATAGATCCGAAAAAGATTTTCCCGCATCCATGTCGTCCCAGTCCAAAGACAGGCGATAAGCCAATTCCGTATCCCCTATTCCCACACTGGGATCGTAATCGCTCACTTTAGATCCATTAAATATTTCTGCGTGTTCATCTATGGTCATACATCCCCCTGTAGTATCACTCGACTCCCTACAAGTATAAGCAAGGAGAACTATTTGACCAAGATTTTGTTCGCATAAAGAAAAGGCGCCTTTACAGGCGCCGAGAGGTATCGCATTTTTGTCGCCCCGTTACTGCACGGGACTGACAAGGTTGTTTTTCTTCGGTTGATACCGGACAAAATCGTGTCTTGAGTGAAACCAGTAGTTAAACACGTCAAGCATTTTCCCTGCAATATCGTCTACGACATCTTCCAGTAAAGCACAGGTCACATTGTCCAGTTCACTCTTCTTGAAATTTTCATTGGGAAAAATCCGCTCTCCGTTGACCCACGCTCCTCGGGAATGGGCCAGTTCCTTGTCGACATGCAATTTCCCAAAGTACTGTAAGCGATTATACAGACCGGAATGTTGCAGTTGATCTTTCATACTATCAATAAACACACCAAATGCCGCTTCCAGCATCTCAATGGTGACCAGGGAAATGAGAGGATTATTATGGCGTTTCACATGGTAAATTGTGGTGTAAACCAGGTCCCGGACCACAAAACTCTTGCTGCTCCATATATTCTCTATGATACTGAAACTACTCGGTCCCCAGGACTTCTCAGAAAATCCCAAACGCCCAAGATCCTCCAAGTACCACTTCCAGTGATCCATGTCTTCAAGACAATGGGTATTCACTTCCAGCTCCAAATATGTACCGGGCTCACTCACTGACATGGACTCAAGGATATCCTTAAATCCCAAGACGAAAAACAGCATCGACGGAACAAATTTCAATTTGTCTTCTGCATCATCGTCCTCGCGCAGCCAGCCGCACAGTGCGGATTGCTCCAATTGCTTAGAGACCCTTTCCACTCTTGCCAATATACGTTTCATAATCGAATTCCCTGCTGAGTAAAAGTTAACAACCGTGCATTATTATGAAGCAGACCAGGAAACAGCGTTAATACGAAACAAATAAGATTCACAATACTTTAACTATATTTACAAAAGTGAAATCTTTTTTGGTTTCGAATTTCTCATCAACACTTTTACTTTAAAACAAGAAAGGCAGCTTACGCTGCCTTTCCTGCGGTTAACAATATGCTACTCAGGCTTTACATGGATCCGCAATCCTGCCCCGGAACCGGGTTGTATTGGAGGCTTCCGGCATTGATGCCGGTGACACAAAATTGTAAGGTCAAGCCACCTTGTCCTGTACCGGTGGTGGTGACAATAGCTGTGCCGCTTGTATCACTGGTACCGTCGGCGGATTCGGTGATATCACCGGTGAACTCACCGCTAACTACCGCTCCGGCTACCGGGTTACCCTGGTTATCCAGCAACTGTATGGTTGCCTCGCCCACTCTACGACCGCCACCAACATTTACAGATCTTAAGCTGATGGACCCTACTTGTACGTCAGTTGCGGTGCCGGAACCCGCCGCGGTAGTGGCACTGGCCACATTAGAATAAGCGGAAGTGCCGTTGCCATTGGCTGCATTGACACGATACCAGTAGGTAGTGGATGCATTCAGACCCGTGTCAGAGTAGGAGGTGCTATTCGCTGCCACAGGAATCCCCGGACCGAAGTTCACACCGTCAGTGGAACGTTCTACAGAGAAACCGGTTTCATCGGCGCTATTATCCGCCCACGTCAGATCAATCTGCGAACTGGACACAGCGCCGGCACTCAACCCGCTGGGTGCATTTGGCGCAGTACCACCCCCATTGCCACCACCATTGATGGGATATCGCACTTGATAGTTACTGCCTATATCACCATTTTGCGGGAATGTGGGAGGCGCCAAGCCACCGATTACCTGCGCAAAACCCATACCACCCTGGTCTTCATGATCCAGAATATGGCAATGCATGATGGTTTTTCCTTCGAACACAGAAGAAGTTTGTGCATTTAGGTCGAAGCGAATCGCACAGTTACCGGCCAGAGTGTCGTAGTACTCGCCGTCTTCAAAATCACCACCACAATTACCCACCACTTGGAAGTGATACACGTGTAAGTGGAAAGGATGGTTCAGACCGCCTTTAATACTCCACTCCTGCATACCGTCCGCGTTAAGTACAAATGTAGGACTATTCATATCGAACTTAGCGCCATTAATGGTGCGAGCGCCCATATTGACTGTTTCAAAATTGTCAGGGGTTTGTGCACGCAAATCACGCAAGTAGGAAGGACGTTTGGACGCCCAGGTAGAAACACCGTCTGCGGCAAACGGATGCGAGGTGGAATCCGCAGGCAATGCAGCATCTACAAAAATACTAGCTACCGGATTTCCGTTCACGGATATCTGTGAATCTGCGCTACAACGCACGGCGATGTCAGCACGAGAAGCACCGGATAAGCTTATGGAGTTGGTTGCTAAAATTTTTGGTACCTGTGTACGCCATACACCATCGCGAGACATCAATGCCAGCTCACATTGATTACCCACCGACAACGTCTTAGCTCGGCCGTCGCGGTCAGCCAGCAATACGCGCCAGTGTTGCCAAGAGTCGGGCGGAGAACACAAGTTGCCATTGATGGCACCATTCACAGTCCAAGACGGCGCTAGAGTTCCACTGATTAAAGTGTCGCCTCCGGTACCTCTGGCATTGGGATCCAGATAAGCGACAACGACTTTTCTTTCTACCATGGAAGCGACATTAGCCGGGATACCATCAAACTTGTCGTCAATAATCATTAGACCAAAAGCACCGCCGGCCGCCTGCAAATAGGTTGAACCATGGTGATGCGCGTGATACCAATAGGTTCCCCCCATATGATCGGCACTGATGTCGTAAACATAATCCCCGGCATAACCGCCTTCGATGACGCGGGTAACTTCATCAGAAGGGTTTTCCGGCGATATATGTAATCCATGGGTGTGAAGGTTACTGATGTTTGGATCTTTAAAGACGTTGTGATCCGGGCTGGGTGCCTCATAGGGCAACAGGTTACGAAAGGTCACAACGTATTTCTTACCCGGCTCCATAACCACCGTCGGCCCCGGTATACTGTAGTTACCACCGCCCTGCCGATAGGCACGTGTGGTTAATGTTTCACCGTTAATAACAAAGGAAGCCTCACCCATTTCGAGTACACCGCTGTAATACTCTTCCGGATTGCCGGTCGTTGCTGGATGGTGCGTCCACTGGAACAACTCTGGTTCACTAATGACATTGGTGGTGGGGCATTGCGTGGCTTGCGCTATGCTTGCCCCTCCCAATAGTAAAGCACCCACTATACTGGTTATCTTATTCATATTTCCCCCAACAGTAATAAAAGTTCTACGCTGCACTATCAACATAGTGGGGGCTACTTTGACCGCTCAACATTAAACTCAAGTTATAACTATCTTAAGCATGGCTTAAGTGCAGTATATGCAGGGCCGTTCCGGATATAATTATTTAAGCAATACCTAATATTCCACCTGACCCAACTGTGACACTCATCACTAAATTCTTTGCCGCTTCAATTTAACTGATAACTCTATCTCAATTTCCGTGCACCCACACTGCAATTCAGTGCTGATATGTTAAATTTACTTCAATAAAATGACGACATTCTGTCATTAGAGGCAGCTCCAAATTAACCCGCAGCACGAAACATAACACGGTGATGAGACATGAACATTCTCAAAAACATGTTGTCGAAACAAAACAAACCCATAGCAAGCATAGAAGAACCCTGGAACACAGATAGCAATAAGACCGTTCTGGTTATTGACGATTCCAAAACCGCTCTATTTAGTGCCAAGCAAACCGTCAATCTGCTGGGTTTCTCTTGCCTGTTAGCGAATGACGTTGTAGAAGGAATTCAAGCTGCGGATGAGCTTTTACCGGATTTGATATTAATGGATGTGGAAATGCCAAAGATGAACGGCTTTCAAGCAACTCGAATCTTGCGGGCAAAAAGCACAACCTGCGATATCCCCATTATCATCGTCAGCGGGACGGATTCTCCTGCCAATCGTATGTGGTCAGAGAAAATCGGCGCGAACGGTTTTCTACCCAAACCGCTGGATGGCAAAACTTTGAACAAACTGGCCAAAGAATTGATCTTCCTGCGCCTGCCTAAGGTGAGCTAACACCATCCACTGAAACCAATTTAAACATCGACTCCTAAACAACAACGCCCGCCATTGTCGCGGGCGTAGTACTTTGAACCGGTAACGTATCTCATCTATACTCATGGCATCTGTTTCTATAACTTTAATGCTCGACTTTCAATAGTCAGCGTTTGGCGTGCAGTCATCAATAGCTAATGGCAGGAGAAACCATGCAGCATACACTTGGCAGACTCGGTTCGCGAGTCTCATTATGCCTTCTATTCGTTTTTTTCAGCGGTTGCGCCGGTGGTATTAAGTACTATTCCGACACTCAACGCGCAACTCTTTACATCGTCAAAGTCCACAACACAATACTAAACCAGGTTGAGTACAGTGAGACCCAAAGTAATAACAAAATTGCAGCCGCCAGCAATGTTTTTGGAAATTGTGCCAATGCAAACGAAGCATCAGATGCTGATTTATCAGCTCTTTGCCAATTACTGGACAGTATAAAACTCAAAGCCGGACCGGAAGCGACTGCGCAAGTGGAAGTGTTAATTCCCGGTACCGAAGCTTCCAAAAAAGGCGGTTCAACCAAGGAACTCAAACCTAAGGACATTCAAGACGAGTATATAGAATTTACCCGCGAGTACGCCGACCAACAAGGAGCCCGCATCACCCTCATTGGGGCATCAAAAGCCGGGAATATCGTACCCAGACTGGAAAGTGGTATAACTGAGATTTCCTTTATCCGCGGTGAACTTGGCAAAGTAAAACGTCAAGATAAATATTGTTTACGATTAACCGTTATGGGCAAAATGGTCTCCAAGGACGAAGAGATACCCATAGAGATTAATCATAAAGTAAGCTGTAAACCGGTTAAAGATTGGGTGAAAGATGGGGAATTTGTGTTCCGAACAGTGCTGGCCGACAAACTGAGATCCGTTTCTTCTCAGCTCATTGATGAGTTTTCTCTACTTTACCGCCCTGACACTGAATATAAAAGCACGGCTTTTGTTCATCGGGAAGAAGCTTTTTCCAAACACTATCCTGATTATGTACTGGCCGCATTAAAACCGGCTTTACGTATACTAACAGATGAGGAATACCATAAACTCTCCGGGTCTGACAAAGTCAGCACCAATTGGTACTTTGGCATTCCCATCACCGAAAGCACCCAACCCGAATTGAGCTGGGAGGCCTTTCCCTTACAATGGGATGCGAATTTGAAAAAACCGGCTATTCATATAGCCAATATACGTTATGACTTAAACATCTATGAGGCCGATACGGTCCAAAGAAGCGGCATCAATGTAGATTCCGGCGGTCATATACCCGGCAAGTGGGTCTACAAAAAAACCGATCTGGAGAGCAATAGTCATACCCCAACTGAAGCTTTACAGCCATGTAAGAAATACTTTTGGACGGTCCGAGCACTTTTCAGAATGGCCGGTGCTGCCCGCTTTACCGAATGGGGAGGGGTTTATGATTTTCGCAGCTTGCCCTGGAAATATCGACTCAAGGGCAGCGAGTATCAGCGCTTTGTGCATCCATCCCGGTTTTATTACATTTTTCAAACGCCGGCAGAGAGCGGTGGTAGCTGTTCGTAAATCCCCTACCCACGCTTACCATACCCATTGCTGAGCCCAAAACGGCCGGCAATGGGTCAATGTTGAAACTCCCCCGCCCAGGCTGTTACCGGCCTCCAGTCTTCCCCCATATGGACATGCAATTGCAGTAAGTAACCGCTTTAAAAACAATCCTTAATGCCGAATTTTGGGGACCAATCCACAGTTTTGCTATTTGAATTGTATACAATACTAACTATGCTTTTACTGAAGTACTGGAAGTTTTTATGCAACACTATGATTTGTCCAATATTTCGCTCAATAGCGGCCGTAGAATAAGCGTCCAAGTTGGAAAAGATGTTCAGTTGGTTGTCCGCAGTAATAGCGACACGGTCGTGGCGCACACAACGCTGCCTTATCCCTTGGCCGGCCTCGCCGGTGGCTACCTTCTCGCTTCTCCCAGTGAAAGGTATTTACTAATGAGTATATTCTCCGGTCAAAGTGAGGAAGGCTATGAGCTGTTTGATGTATCCAGCGACATACGCCACCTATCGGGGTGCCAGTATTTGAAGGGTGAAGCGGCGACTTACTGTTTTTCACCGGATGAAAGCAGTATCATCATGACATTACCCTACAGCAGCAGTGAATGGTGGCAACCTTGGGATGACGATGACATGGAATTGGATGAGGATGGTCGCCGCTATTTTGATTTCGGGCTGATACAGCAACACCGAATCGGAACCAATAAAATTACCCGGTCAATCATTCGGATTTTTCCCCCGGAACAATGGGTACCCAACAGAAACAGCTACAGCCCCTGTATGAAACCCAAGTTTCTCAACTCCGATAAATTGAGTTTCACCATGCCCTGGGGCACCGAACAAATCTCCTTGCCGCTACCTGAAATTATCGAATTATCCCCGTAGCATAGGTTATTCTTTTTTGTTTTTGATACCGACAACCCATTTAATCAAGAAAATGATCGCCGGAATCCCTAGTAGCAGCACCAGCGTCATACCAATTCTATCGCTTTCTCCGGAAACCAGCTCACTGCCAAAATGAGCCAACAGAAAACTGGCCGGTAATACACCGGCCAAGGTCGCGACAGCAAACCGCCAAAATGTAAGACGGCTCAACCCGGCTGCGTAGCTGACAATATCGAAAGACACGAATGGTAAAAGGCGCGAAACAAACACAATTCCCATTAAGGTATTTTGCGAACCTAACCAACCACCCGAAGCCCCATGGCCCGTTTCATCACTGATGTTCCTACCCAAACAGCGCTGCAGGGTTTCGGCGCCGACCAAACGGGCGATATAAAAAGCAAGAATAGCGCCAAGCTCGGAACCAATGAGAACATATAGAGTACCTTCCGTATGCCCGTACGCCGCACCTGCCGCCAAAGCGATGGGTGCGCTGGGAATGGGGCTCATCACAATCGCCACCATCATCATACCGATTATCACAAAAGGCCCATAAACACCAAAATCGCGAATCCACCGATTCATGTCCCCGGTTTCGATAAACGCAAGCAGCCCTGATCGGGAAAGAAAAACATATACCATGATCAAAAAGACCATGATTCCGACGAACAAAAATAATCGTGTTCCCAACGTAAAAGACATTTTCAGCTACTAACCAGGACCGTCCAGGGTTAAAAGTGTTAAAAAAGGCAAGAGGGAGCAGCGGGGCCTCTGAACGAAACCCAAGTATAGTTGCTATACTTTAATTGCGCCGGATCAATGAACCGGTTAAATAAACACCAGGAAACGGAGCTGCTAATACATGCACGATATGGGAGAAGGCTGGGGGTTTGGCATGGGACACGGATTGTTCGGTATATTGTTTTGGCTCATTATCATTCTGAGCATTGCCGCTCTAATAAAGTACCTGTTTTTCTCCAAAAAGGACTGAGTAGTGATTTTTAAAGCAGGCTCAATGCTCCATACAACTCATATGCTTAGGTCCCTGGCATTGCTCTATAATACGCCGACTCCACAGGCTTTTTAGGTAGGATACTAAATGAGAAGCCTGCTCGGGTTTCAGCACACTTTTAAACGCCGGCATATGATTTGGAATTCCTTCCAGAATCCGTTGTTGTAATTGTTCATCACTGTGATGCCAGGCATGAGAAGTCTCGTCCAGAGGCATGGCAGGAATATAGTCGGGTAACTTGATATTGACCGGAATTGGCGCCTGTCCCACTCCGTCTTTCAAATGACATTTAAGGCAGTGACTCTGATACAGCCGCTTACCTTTTTCCACATCCGCCGGAGCGGGCATTTTATTGGTTTCCGCGAACAAACTGCCGCAATACATCAGTGCAAGAACTATACAAACTCTACTTATCGCGATCACCCAATTCCCCCAAGACCTTCACTGTTCGCATTTTCAGTAAGAGTAAATCTTTTCCTGAAAAGATGGAAGCCTATAAGTACTCAGAATCTCTGCCGCAAATTCACTCCCTGACAATATCTCTACGGCTATCGCGAATCCATTCACTCCAGGAACCCACATACAAACGGGAACCTCTCAACCCTGCCAATTCCATAGCAAACAAATTGTGGCAGGCCGTCACCCCGGATCCGCACATATGGACTACGGCGTCGACTGCCGTATCGCCCACCAAAGCCGCAAATTGTTCCCGCAAGTCTTCGGCCGGTAGAAATCCGCCATCTCCTCCCAGATTTAACTGCATGGGTCGATTAACAGCGCCAGGCACATGCCCCGCCACCGCATCCAGCGGCTCCTCTTTTCCCAGAAACCGCGGTGTTGCCCGGGCATCCACCAGACAAATACGCTGTGCGGCCATATCCTCTTCCACCTGCGCAGTGGTCACCCACGTGGAAGCCTCTGCTTTAGCCAAGTATGTTTGGGGACTATTGGAGCCGGGTTCATTGCTTACCGGTCGCTGCTCCTGTTGCCAGCGATTCCAACCGCCATCCAATAAAGACACCTTTTCATGCCCCAGCCATTTCAACAGCCACCATAATCGTGAAGCCACCGCCCCGCCCATATCATCATAAGCTACCACATGGGAGTCATTGTGAACTCCCCAAGCACCCAAAGTTTCAGAAAACCGCTTGATATCCGGTAAGGGATGACGACCGCTATTTGCAGTAATAGGCGAAGACAGATCCTTATCCAAGTCAGCATACACCGCACCGGGAATATGCCCTTGCAAATAAGCGTTCTGCCCGGCGTTAGCATCGGCCAAGGAAAAACGACAGTCCACAATAACCGATCCTGATTCCTGAATTTGTTGCGTCAGCTGTTCGGTTGAAATTAACATTTTGTTCCATCCAAAGTAATAAGAGGAAAAAAGTTCGCTACTTCATAATAGAACTCACCATAGCATAGTTCAATGAACTCGACTCAGTTCCTTATAAGAACCACAAGACAGAACCAACTACAACCAACGACAATGCTGCGAAAATCCCGACTTTAAGAAGTCCATCTGGTCTACCAATATACGCCCGCTGTTTTGGAGCGCTAAATATTCAGTAAAATTCGGTGTGTAAGGCAATGCTAACAATTCCAACCCACACTCCTTCAACAAGCGGCTTCCTTTGAAATGATTGCAGCGTTTACACGCAGTCACGACATTAGTCCAACTGTCGGCCCCGCCACGGGAGCTGGGTACGATATGGTCGCGAGTCAACTCGCTGACCTTAAACCCACATCCGCAATACATGCATTGATGGTTATCACGACGAAATAACTCGCGATTACTCAAAGGTGGTACAGCACTAAACCGGGAACCCTTAGATCTTCCTTTAACCGCCACAATGGAATGAATATCCAAAAAAGATCGCTCTCCGCTGGCACGGTTGACGCCGCCATACACGCGAAACACATTCTCACCTGCACTCCAGGATACGCGATTTTTACTGTAAACCACGACAGCTTGCTCCCAAGGCATCCACCCTTGAGGTCTACCACTTACATCCAATCGCAAAATCAACGGAATCACATCTTTCTCCTATTAATCGTTATACAAACCGGGAAGCGTTGGTCAAATTGGACATGCCGGCGGGAGTCGAACCCGCATAGGACGGAGTTGCAGTCCGCCGCCTTGCCTTTCAGCCACGACATGTGAGGAAAATGGCGCTCCTTGCAGGACTCGAACCTGCAACCTCCGGCTTCGTAGGCCGGCGCTCTTCTCCATTGAGCTAAAGGAGCGATATATAGCTTTAGTGGTCAAAATTAGTTTCGCACTTACAGACTAATCCTGTCTGTGCGCAGCATAGCGGAAGGCGGAGGACATGCTCCCCAAACTCCATGAGTTCCATTGGTGTTCAAAACCACGCCGGCACGCTGGTCCGGTTCACCTTCCAATGCTGTTTGTTGACAGGGTTATGTTTATAAACTGGCGGTGAGCAGAGGTCTCGATCCCCAAACCCGAAGATTCCAACTGTTTAGCAAACAGCGCCGTTCCCCGAACGGTTTACTCACCCTTTTCCATATGGCGGAAGGCAGTGGACATGCTCCACATGCTGCACCCAGCACCAGCTTGCTTCCAACAAGCGCCATCCCTTGGATGGTTTACCTTCCTACGTTACTTGGCAGAGAGTGGAAGACTTGCACTCCAAACTCATAAGAGTTCCTATGGTATTCGAAGCCACGCCGGTCCGCTTGCCCGGTTCACTCTCTAAATTTGACGCGTATAGTATTTGGGGCGACTCACGAGACTCGAACTCGCATCTTCTTGGGTCACATCCAAGGGCTTTATCATTAAGCTAGAGCCGCCATTGGCTCCCCCTCCACGATTCGAACGTGGACTTTCTGAGTCAAAGTCAGATGCCCTGCCATTAGGCCAAGGGGGAAAAGCGGGACTGAAGAGACTTGAACTCTCACCATCCTGATCGACAATCAGGTGCTCTACCAATTGAGCTACAATCCCATCTTTGGTGGTGGGGCCACCCAGTTAAATTATAAGTATGTTTCATAATACGAGCCGGTTTCCCACACTCCGACTCCCAATTTCCTGACATTGGTTTCACTTTACTTACTTCTGTGTGATCAGGCAGAGACGAATAATCACGCAACCAGCTTGAAACCCAACCAGACGCTGCCACATCTTCGTATTACAAAAAACACTTTCAGCCGATAGCGGCGGGGACTCGGACTCGCACCTTACTGCAACACTCTTTACCCACTTAACACTATCGACTACCAAAAATTGAGTGAGGCGACAACACCGCCTCACTCATTCCCCACTGGAGCATTGCCTTGTGCAATTACACGCCAAGATTCGCCATGACACGTGTGAAGTCCTAAGGTTGTACCTAATGTTTAGAACTAAACAGCTCCGTTAATGCGGTTTGGGCAAACCACACTCATAAACGCTTCCCGAATTGTTAAAAAACATGGCCGCTATGGGCACTTTTCCAAGGGCGTAAAAAACCCCGTTACGCTTTATGCCTAACGGGGTCCTGTTTGGGTTTCCGCGGAAGGCATCTTTTTCGATAAGCCTTCCGCAGTTTTGAGCGAAAGACTAACTCATATCGAGATCACTCGAATAAGCACTATTTTGTTCATGACGTATTGTTGCTATGGGCATACAGTGCACCGCTGCAAACACACAGACCCGGCTTGGTTTATGAAAAGACAAGCCAAGGGCCGCCTTTTCAGACCATCCGGGTTGCGAATTACATGTATGAGTCATGGTAAAAATCATCTTTCTCTCCAAAATACTGTGGCTAAGTATAGCTCCACATTTCAAGATTGCAAGGTATTTTTCAAGTTTCTTGTTTTTTGAATATTTGCTATTATGTCAAGAGATGAAACGATGTTTAATCAACACTTTAAAAGAGACATGCATGTCAGACAAAAAAAATCCCACCGCCGTAAAGGTTGGAAGCAGAATCAAACAAGCACGAAAAATGGCAGGATTCACCACCGCTGCTCAACTGAATGAACATTTCCGGGACTGGTCCGCTTCGCGTCTGGGAAACTACGAAGCAGGCATCTCCATTCCTTCCCCTGACGACATAGAGCGCATAGCGGAAGTGACCGGAAGCTCACCTTGCTGGATCACCTTCGGTATCGGCCCCATCCGTTCCGGCCATCGCGACATTCAAGCCATTCGTCATCAAAACCTCAGCTACCTGGTTTCCCAAACCAAACAAACAAAGGCAAGATATCTCGAGCTATTAAAAACACTGGGATTAGCTCCAAACAAACTTCAGGATCTGTTAGACAATCCCTTTGAACCCATCATAGACCGCTACGCCCGACGTTGCGAAAAATTCTACAGTAAACCCAAAGGCTGGATCGACGAACAACACGTGGAAAGCGATCCTCTGTGCATGAACTTCCCGGAGGATATTCGGGAGCTGATGTCCATATACTCCGAACTTGGGGTAACTGACCGTCAACGCCTATTAAACATAGCCAGAGTGTTCAGCATGGAAGAAAACACCAAACAATCCCTGTGAATTCAAGCAACCACTCGTCAAATTAAACCGCCAAAAACCGCTCATTTGTTGGTTAGCAATAAGCGATCCAGACTTTAATTCAACCATCTGTTTCCGTATACTATTCACTCACGTGGTAGTTTGTTCTGGTCAAGCAAAACCGGACACTTCCCTAAATTTAATTTCATAACCAATTGGAGACAGATCTCCGTTTGAAGTATGTAACCTGTCCAGGTTGTAATACTTCATATATGCTGCTACATCTTTTCGCATATGTGCTCTTGTTGGTTGATGCACCTTCAGGATCCAGTCGTGCTTCAGGCTTCCGAAGAAGCGTTCTACCACGGCATTGTCCCAGCAAGCCCCTACGTCACCCATGCTCGCACGAATCCCGTAGCTGGATAGTAGCTTTCGATATCGCTTGCTGGTGTACTGCGAGCCTCGATCGCTGTGAAATACCAGACCTTCCGGCGGTTGGCGTAGGTTATATGCCTTCATCATCGCCTTGATTACCAGGTCCGTTGTCATACGCTTGTCGATATGCCACCCAACGATTCGTCTGGAAAACAAGTCCATAACTATCGCCAAATACATCCAACCTTCGCCCGTCCTCAAGTAGGTCACATCACCAGCCCATACCTCATTGGGTCCGGTTGGATTGAAGTTCTGGTTCAACAAGTTCTCTGCCACGGCATCGGTATGCTTACGCTGGGTGGTTGTTTTGTAGGCCACCCTTTGCTGCACTACCAATCCCAGTTTAGCCATCAATTTACGGACTCGATACCGTCCAATTTCAAAGCCTTCTTCGCGTAACTTTTTCATCAGCCCCCGGCTACCCCCCAGATTGGCCGATCCGTCGCTGCCTGTTGTTGTCAATGAACCGGTGGATATTCCCAGATTTTCACCCGTAATCACTGCGACCATGATTGCGTTTCCCCTATATAAAGTTTCCGTTTAATACTTTTTTGTGATTTAGCACTAACACCCGGACTACCCCCTGGGCGTTAGTGCTTCGATAATTACTTATCCAAGGATTTCGGAATTTGTTTAGCGAAAAATGAAAAATTTTTTGAAATGGTTATAAACAGATCAGTTCTGGGTTATTTATGTACAACTCGAGTGGATTCGGAAGGAGACTGCAGATCATTGCCTCATATTTATTGAAAACCGTTTTGGATGGTTTTTCAGAAGGCCCAGTTTGTGATCAAATAACGAACAGAAAGCGGAAGTTTCTCAGCTGCAGATTCTTGACAGTTTTAGTTTAAATGGAAAGTTCCGTGCGTCGCTCAAATCAAAACCCCGTTCCCGAGTCTTCGTTTGAGCGTAACAATTTGAATTTCGAGAATCCCATATAGCTTAACCTTGCCACATCAAATTCCACCATACCCAGTTCCTTGCGAGGCAGGAGGGTCTTGGAACAAGCAAAGGCGTTGCTATATAGCTTGTGTGTCTCATCTAAATTAGACTTTGCCATATAGTTGTAGCAAATCTTTGAGGGACAGTTATAGGCACACCCGGCATTGGCGAATAAGCGAATGGACTCTTTGTGGGTAACTTTTTCCAAAAACGAGTAGTCGTTGCTCAATTTTGCCGGTAATACGACGGTGTCATAGATCTCTAAAGCGCGTTCAATTTTTTTGTTGTGTTTTATGTTCTTAATTACGCTCGCCTCTATGTGATAGTCTGGGTATTCCGCACGGATCCACTTCGCCAGGTCATCACTCACAACAATTACGGAGTTACCGGTTCTATGATATTTTTCTAAAAAGGCTCTGTTATCTTCATAGTCGTTTCTTTCAACATATTTATTAGTCAGAGGCAACCGAAGCCCAATCCCTAGCTGGTAGAGCACTTGCACGTCTTTAGGCGATATTTCAGCGCAAACAAACTGGCGCCCACCATACAATGTGGACTTTTCTACGAAACCAAATACGCTGTCGATATTGGCGTGGGGGATCGATCGATAATAATCGGAAATGTATGGTAACAAGGCCTGCTCGCTGAGTTTACCGCGCATGGAGAGTGTGAAGCTGATCATGAAAAATACCTTTACTACATACTTCTGAAAGCTCGCTGCTACTTTAATGGATTAATAAACATGGTCTGACTCAAACGCGCATTTTCTATACTGTCCCCGAAAAAAGGCGGGGTTACCGAGTGAAACAATTGGCCGGGATATACCACCATGCGGTTGAACCGCATTTCGACTCGATGAATTTCTTCCCACGATTCCGCAGTGGTAAAATCCAGATTTTCTTCGCAAGACGCACTATAGCTGTTTGTTGGTATATGCCGAAATATACTGGTGCCGCCCTGACAATGCTCCGGCAATGTTAAATACATTACGGCACTGAACTGGGTATCGTCTACGTGACAAACGGCTCGCTTGGTGAAAGAACCTAAAGTATAGCGAAAATTAAAAATATTGTTCTCGATGGTAATGCCCAATAAATGCTCCAGCTTGGCGCGCCTCCTCCTCAATGTTATCTAGGCACATACACCGACGTGCTGCGCCCCCGATTTGCGGCATACCGGGAACCATGCCTGGTGGTTCTTCATAGTCCGATTGTAGCGCTGTTTGTCGTACTTGCATTGGGTTGTCATAAAAGTTATCGACTATTCCGATCCAGCCCTTGGGCAAATCAATCTTGTTAATAAATTCAAGGTTCTTGTATATCATATATGCTAGAGCTTTATAAATTGGGTCACACTCTACGATATAGCGTAACGTTAACGTGTACTCGGCTAGGAAATTTCTTCTCCATTATATCTAACATAGCAGTCAGGGTGCTTCAATTTGTAAGCACGCAATTCCTCAGGCGATATAACATCAGACTCGATATAAATTTCGGTAAGATTATTTAGTGCCAGAACTCTTTTCAAACTATCTGTAGTGATCTTGGTATTGTAAATTTGGATTTTTTTAGTTAGATCTAACCCACCATCCAAAACCAGTTCATTAAACATGTCACCTGAAACACCAGCCCCAGAAAGATATAAACTTTCCCCCGCACTCATACTTTTTACAAAATCGGAACGATCAAATTTCTTAACTAATACCAAATTTCCGATTGAGTCCAGCTTCCCAAAATAGTCGCCCCATATCGTAAGCAATGTCACCCGCCTTTCGGAATCCAAATGTATTGCTATTTGAACATCATCTAACGTGTTTAAAGAAAAATCTACTATGTTTCCGGCTTGATCCCACACATAGTCTTGCGACAAACTGCCATCAGACTCTACATGTTCCAAGTTTACCAGGACACCATTCTTGTACTTCGCCAGGGAAACCTCTTCACCATTCTCATACTGCTTCACAACTGAATCACGGCCATTATTAAGCGAGTAAGCAACACCGTTAAATTCCTTACCACTAAACAAAAAAGGTTCTTCATCTCCTTCGAGCAAAGCAGCATGCACCTCGAGAGTGCTAGTTACATACAGCGGAAATGGAAGGCTATAGTCACCTTCGATCACTCCCGCACGACACGTCTTTTTCTCAACGACCACCCCATCAACAAGACACAGCACAATACCTGTATAGGGGTTCTCCCTATAACACAGTATAGAATCTTTTGATTCTAAATCACCCATAGAAACTATCATAACTATTTACCAGTTAGTATATCGAAACCATCCAAAATTCCACTACAGTGATTACAAGCAGTAAATGGGGCTCCTTGCCCTGGGCTGTCCTGAAGCTTATAGGTCGAAACTTGAACCCTACCAACATCAAACCCAGGAGTGGCTCTAACTTGATTCAACACATCGTTAGCTGACTGCACTTCTGCATGTAGGCCGGGCAACCCCTTCGCTCCTTTATCGTCCTTGAATGCATAGATGACCCCCCCATCCACATGTTCCCGAATTCTATCTCTCATAATTGGGTTCAGCTCATTTCCTTCTTTAGCGTAGAGCCTTGCAATCTCATCCACGTATTTGTCTGGGTCTGTCACCCTCATAAATTGTTTCTCATCTCCAAACCGTTCTGTACCAGGAAAAGTTTTACCTTTTCTTAGTGAAAACGGAATGTTTTCGAAGGTTTTACTTTTAATGTTTAGTTCAGGTATCCCGCTTTTAGATATAGCCACTCCATCTAAATCATTTATTGCAATTTTTGCTTTAGCTTCTGCGTCCACCTCAGAATTTAGTCGTCTACCAAAACGTTCCCGCATAATGAGATTTAACTTATGCTTGAAACGACTCATCATCCCCGGAAGGTTTTGCCTGAGATACATCCCCCCCATTATCGCCAGGGTTCCTACCGCTATCGTTCCGAGCATTATTTTAGCAGAACTTTCTTTATCCCGCCCGGTTTGCTTGCTGACTAGTTCCGTCCCTTTGTCAAAGGCCCAAGCTTGGAGTTCTTCGATGGATTTTCCGATTGAAGAGTTTTCTATCGCTGTTCTTATCGCAAAGCGAACCGGACCCATAGCAACATCAACAGCCATTAAAGCGTACTTTATGAAGGGGCTATCTAGCATTTCACTAAGTTCAATCACCCCTTCACCCAACATCTCTAATGCATCGGCCGCATCCGAGGCCACGTCCTGAAGTGGGCTTGGTGCATCCGATATCAGCCCACCCGGTGCGCCAGGTATCATAGTTTTTGGCTCTAACACGCTATTGTTGGCCAACATTGAATTTCTACTAGCCCTGATACCGAAATTCGTTTGCGCAGAGGCCACCTTACCCAGTACATCGTCTTTGTTTAGCAAACTTAGGGCACGTTCAACTTCCTCATCTTTGGCTCCATGGGCTTTCAAGGTATCCCTAATTAGATCTTCTCGATCGTTGATTGAACCACCGACTCGATCTAAGTTAGCCCCCCTGTGTACCAAACTACTCGCAGTATCCCTGTCCACACCCGCCAATAGATGTTTCAGATATTGCTGGCGATAATCTCCTTTGAGCTCGATTATATCGTCGGGTACGCTATTCCACATGGCGCTGGCACCCAAAGCATTACCCATGGCCGTACCAAAAGCATCCGCTGCAATCGCGGACATATCCATTTCGCCCTCTTTGTAGACTTTCATGCTGATTTGTTGTCGTATAACTCCTTTGAATACCCCCTTCAAAAAATCACCCGCAAATCCTTCCCAGGAGGCCCCGTTAACAGATCCTGCATTGGTAGCACCGCCATCCATACCATAGCTAATACCGGCCATAACAACAGATATCGCCACTCCCTTCCAGTCGAATTTTTCCTGCAAGCCCATAGCCACACGTAGGCCTTGTGTTACGACGCTACTTAAAGCTGCCTGTGCCATGGTACTCGATAGCGAACTCTCGGCACCGGATGCCATACCCGCGGTAATCCCTGCTGCGATGGTAGACACAGCCAAACTCTTCCAGTCTATTTTGTCTTGAAAACCGTAACGGACATACAACATCTGCCCGACCAATCCGCCCACAAAAGCACCCAGCATGGCGGCCCCTACTTTACTGCCAACAGCCGGAGTCGCGTAAATACTCACTACTATCGTTATTATTATGACGATAATAATGATGGCGTTCCGCTTACACTTATCGATTCCTGGTTGTACAGGTTCGGGTAATGTCGGCGAGGTATCACCAATCACCTCACCAAAGTTAAAGGGGCGATAGGTGTCAGCGGTGTTATGTAGATTGCTTATATTGTTAGGAATTTTTAGGGTTTGCCCCACCACCAGATTGGCATTACTTTGTATACCATTGGCATCGGCAATCAAGTACCACAAACGACTATCGCCGTATACAGCTAATGCGATGGACTGCAAGGAATCCCCTGCATTTACCACGTACTGTCCGGGTGTAGATCGGGGATAAGTTTCAGAAACCGGGGTGTAGTTATAGTCAAAATCCACGTCCAGTTTTCCATCTGAATCCACCCCGATGGATCCTACCGGGGAACTGTTAGCGTAGTAGTAGTATTCCCAGTTTCCGTTTTCGCTTTTCGATAGAATTTGTCCTTGGGTGTTAACTACATAGTTACGTTCGGCAGACTTGTTAAATTCGTCCAAGATACGAATTAAGTTCCCATTAACATCATAGGTGGAAGTCGTACTGCCATTTCGTAGTATGGTGCTTGTACCATTGACCGCTTCTTCTTTATAGGAGTCGAATTTGGCATAGGTCGTCTCGTAGGTGTTGGTATACCTCGTTCCCACATGAACCGCAAACGTATATTTGTAGTTATTTCCGTAAACATCGTAAGCTCCGGGATAGTCATAGCTCACTGTCGTTTGCAAAGCCAAACCAGACCCTGCCACTTTGCCCTCGTAGGTAGAGCCGGTGCCTTTATAAGTTTTTTGCAATTGAATACGGCCGTCTTCGTCGTAGACGGTCTCTCTCATCTCCTCGGATTGATTGGCGGTACTGACCTTGCTGTACAGACGTTGTCGTCCAGCTAAGTCGTATTCGCGTATCCAATTGGGTTGACCGCCACGGAAGGTTCGCTTTATCAGATTATTAGCGGTGTATACATAGGAGTCGGTGACCTGGGTCATGGTACCACTAATATCTTCAAAGGTAGTAGCGATGCTACGGTTACCTTCAGCATCATAGGACAGTTCCACACCCTGGTTTTCTGAGATAACGATCTGCCCGGTAACCGGATCTTTCACCCCTTGACTGACGGTAATACGATTCATGGCATCGTATGAATAGTAAAAATCCGTTTTCCCCTCGCTTGGGCTCACCACCGTTATCAACTTAGAGATGTTTTCCGGGATATCTAAAGAGATGTTGCCAAGGTAGTAGGTACTCGTAGCCCGTTTACGATTACCAGATGCATCGTAAAAATAAGCGGTTTCATGCTTGGTATCACCGATGCGGGAGACTCGACCCAGTTGATCAAACTCAATAGTAACATCCTGGTGGATGGTATTGTTGGTCAGATCCGTGTAGCGTTCTCGGATGCGGTTTCCAGTAATGTCATATTCGTAAAAGGTTTCCGTACGTATGGCATCGTCTACAATTCGTTTTAAGGCCCCGTTTTCGTAGTATTCATAACGTAGAATTTGACCATTACTGTTGGTTTGCAATGCTAATTGCCCTAGGTTGTCATAGGTGTATTCATAGGTTGCACCACCCAAATTCCTATGTTCCAGCGGCCGATTGAAAGCGTCATATTTCCAGGTTTGATAATCTCCGTTACCACCCAATTCACTGATTTTCTTGTTATTCGCATCATAGCTGTAGTAGATGTTTTGCTGTAATCTGGGATTACCGAAGGCAGATGGCAATTGGGTACGAATCAGATTACCGCGACCATCGTAAAAGTTACGAGTTGTTTCGCCTTCACCGTTGGTAACACTGGTACGATTGCCAGCCTCATCATAGGTATATTGTGTGGTGACATACTGGCTGTTGGCACCGCCTTCCAAGACAGTTCGTTCTTTGATGAGCTGGTTGTTGCGATCGTAGGTGTAATCCGTGTTGTGGCCATTGGCATTGGTTCGGGTAACTTTACGACCAAAAGCATCGTAGTTGGTTTTGACGATTCCGCCGTCCAATTTAACTGTATTGTTGACTGTACGCTGTCCACGGTATTCACGGGTCAGCAACCCGGCCATATTGTATTGGCTGGCCGTTATATAGTTGTTGGCATCGACTTTGACAACCTGTTGCCCCTGCTTGTTGTAGTAATAGAACTCCGTAGGACGCTGTTTGTCCGGTAGAGTTTCCAGCGTTCCGTCTTCGCGATAGATATCCGTAGCAGGACCGGTTTTTTCTGTGACTTGGTTGAGATAGTTGTAGCTATAGGCTTGAGTGTATAGCGCCAAAATACTTTGTTTTTGAGCCTCACTGAGCCCGGCCGCGCTCGATGAAAGCCCCATAGCACTACGCTTTCTCGAATAATAGCTGGTATCGTTCTCGATCATGGCATAACCTTCAGCCCCAACGACTGAAACAACATTACCCCAGCGATCCAGAACTTGGCTGGTTTTAGGGGAATTTGGAATCGGCAGAGAATCAATAGAATCTGAAAACAATTCACCGTTTTTACTTAAAGTAACTTCCCCTTTGTAAGTAGCTACACTTGTACTCACGAAATAACCGTAGCCATCATATACCCACACTTGCTTAGTCGCTGAAAATTCGTACCCATACCGACCAGCCGCGAATAAGGTGGCGTCAACCTGGTACCAACCTGGCGCCATCCGAGTTGCCTCTATGGCTTGTTTTGTGGCTGGGTCGTTTTCAGGCCAATACGCAAAATTCAACGTCGTATCAGATATCTCCACAGGCAAAAATATGTTCAGCTTTTCAAAACTTCCATTGCGATTATTATCATAGCCGAAACGATTAGTATCATGCACAAGCACGTCGGCCCCATTAACTTTTTTCCAAACCTGAACCCTTTTCACTGAGCCAATTTTGTTATTCGTCGATGTACTGGTACTTGTGTTCGGCAACCAGCTGAAACTCGCCCCTTCTTTCGCATCTGAATTATTTAACCAGCCGCTGTTCCATACGTAATTTCCTGACTCATAGCCATATGCTTGGGCTCTGCTGTAATCCACCTGAACCTTCACTTGACCATTAC